>Ga0209482_1000057_pt1 | contig 90912 bp, 89 predicted proteins | sample CoawatmetaG10DNA_FD_187512 | JGI IMG/M metagenome (GOLD analysis project Ga0209482, IMG submission 187512) | Marine microbial communities from the West Antarctic Peninsula - Coastal water metaG104-DNA (SPAdes) (version 2) | ecosystem: Environmental > Aquatic > Marine > Coastal ...
TAACTTGAGCTAAATTTAACTTCACCATCCCACTTAAATCCCAACCACTCAACATCTTTTTTAATAGAATTAACATATTCAATATCTTCTTTGGATGGATTAGTGTCATCAAATCTTAAGTTACAGCATCCATCATAATCTGAAGCTGTTCCAAAGTTAAGGCAAATAGACTTTGCATGACCAATATGAAGATAACCATTTGGCTCGGGTGGAAAGCGTGTTTTAACGCTAGAATATTTTCCAGATGAAAGGTCTTCGTTGATAACATTACGTATGAAATTAGTAGGCTTATCTTCGTTATTTTTAGAATTCATTTTTATCAACTCTGAGTATAATTTTACCTTTATAAATTATATCATTAAATGCTTAATTTAATATGTAGTGCTGAGAAAGCAATGACGTTGTAAAATAGTTTTCATGAAAATAGCAATAGTCAAACTCTCAGCATTAGGTGATATTGTTCATGCCATGGTTGTTTTGCAGTTTATAAAAAAATATAATCAAGCAATAGAGATAGATTGGATAGTAGAAGAAGACTATAAAGAATTGTTATATTCACATCCAGATATAAATAAAGTAGTTGTGATTAATCTTAGAAAAGCTAAAAAGAAAAAATCAATCTTCTTACTTATAAATGAACTCAAAAAAGCTAGAAAATTGAGACATTATGATTTAGTTATCGATATGCAAGGACTAGTTAAAACTGCAATGGTTTCTTGGTTAATACCCTCGACTCTAACTATTGGATTTGATAGAGCCTCTGCTAGAGAGGGAATTGCATCTTTTTTTTATAATAAGACATTTAATTGTGACTATAGTAAAAATATTATTGAGCGTAATTTCGAACTTATGGCTATTGCATTGGAATCAAGTGCAAACAAGAGGGAAATTAAGGATAAACTTCCTTTTTTATATGCAAGCAAAAAATATACTTACGCCAAGCTTTCAAAAAGTAAAAAAAATATTATACTAATTCCTGGCGCATCCCATAAATCAAAATACTACTCTACTAAAAATCTAAACAAATTAACTACATTAATTGATGCTAATTTCCTAATTATTTGGGGAGACTCAAATGAAAAAATAATGGCTGAAGAAATAAAAACTCAGACACTGAATGTAAATGTCTGTGAAAAGCTATCTATCGATTCATTAAAGTCCTTAATTTCACAAGTTGATTTAGTAATAGGGCCAGATTCAGGTCCTACACATATGGCTTGGGGATTAAATGTACCATCAATAACCTTGTTTGGGGCTACACCAGGATACAGAAATACTTATTTGACTAAAATTAATAGAATAATAGAGTCTAAATCAAAGGTAAATCCATTTAAGATAGATAAAAATGATTTTTCAATAACAAATATTGAGGTAACTGATATTGTTAAAATGGCTGATTATTTATTAAAACTATAATTTAATGAAAATTGCTATAGCTGGTATTGGGTATGTTGGACTTTCGAATGCATTACTCTTGGCTCAAAATAATGAGGTTGTTGCTTTAGATGTTGATTCTCAAAAAGTATCTATGCTAAATAATGGAGAGTCTCCAATTATTGATAATGAAATTGAAGACTTTTTAGGTAATAAAAAGCTGAATTTTAGAGCAACTATAATTAAAGAAGAAGCTTATCAAAATGCAGATTTTGTCGTTATCGCTACTCCTACTAACTATGATGAAAAAACTAACCATTTCAATACGCAAGCAGTTGAATCGGTTATTAAAGATGTACTATCAATTAATAACTTAGCTATTATAGTTATAAAATCTACTGTACCAGTTGGCTACACTGCGTCTATAAAAGAAAAATATAATTTTAAAAATATACTCTTTTCTCCAGAATTTTTAAGAGAAGGAAAATCTCTTTATGATAATTTATATCCCTCACGTATTATTGTGGGAGATAAATCTAAGCATAGTAGGCAATTTGCAAATTTATTGGCTGAAGGAGCTATAAAGAAAAATATTAAAGTTCTTTTGCCAACTTCAACTGAAGCTGAATCAATAAAATTATTTTCAAATACTTTTCTTGCAATGCGCGTAGCATACTTTAATGAATTAGACTCTTATGCTGAAGCTAATAATTTGAGTACTGAGGAAATTATTAAAGGTGTGTGCCTTGATCCAAGAATAGGCTCGCATTACAATAATCCATCATTTGGTTATGGGGGATATTGTTTGCCTAAAGATACTAAACAATTAAAAGCAAATTATAGAGATGTACCTAATAGCCTAATTAGTGCGATTGTTGATGCCAATTCAACTCGAAAAGATTTTATAGCAAATTCAATTATTAGTAGAAATCCAAAAATTGTTGGTGTTTATCGTTTAGTTATGAAGACTGGTTCTGATAACTTCAGAACATCTTCAGTTCAGGGTGTAATGAAGCGGATCAAATCTAAGGGCATTAAAGTTATAGTCTACGAGCCAGCTTTAAAAGAAGCAAATTTTTACAACTCAAAAGTTATTCAAAATCTTGAAGAGTTTAAAGCTATGTCCCACTTGATTATCGCTAATCGAATTACTAATGAAATTAAAGATGTTAAGGAAAAGGTTTACACTCGTGATTTATTTAACTCTGATTAAGGAAAATATATGAAAGTACTAGTTACTGGCTCAGCTGGATTTATAGGATCTGCATTATCATTACGTTTATTAGATAGAGGTGATGAAGTTATTGGCATTGATAATCACAATGATTACTATGATCCTTTACTTAAAGAAGCTAGGCTTAATCGACATCTCAATCATCCAAATTACAAACATATTCGAATGGATATTGAAGATAAAGAGGCTGTTGAATTGTTATTTAAAGACCATCAATTTGAGGGTGTAGTGAATTTGGCTGCACAAGCCGGTGTTCGTTATTCTATTGAAAATCCCCTTGCATATATTAATACTAATATAGTTGGGTTTGCTCATATTTTAGAGGGATGCCGACATAACAAAGTTGGCCACCTTGTTTATGCATCAAGTAGTTCAGTCTATGGATCTAATACTAATATGCCTTTTTCAATCCATGATAATGTCGATCATCCTTTAAGTCTTTATGCAGCTAGTAAGAAAGCTAATGAGCTTATGGCTCACACTTATAGTAATTTGTATAACTTACCAACAACAGGATTAAGGTTTTTTACTGTTTATGGGCCTTGGGGGCGTCCAGATATGGCTTTATTCAAATTTACTAAAGCAATATTGTCTGGAGAAAAAATTGAAGTATTTAATTATGGTAAACACCGAAGAGATTTTACATATATTGATGATATAGTTTCAGGTGTAATCTGCGTTCTAGATAAACCTGCAACGCCAAATAATCTGTGGAATGGTGATAATCCAGATTCTGGGTCATCAAAAGCACCATGGCGAGTCTATAATATTGGTAACAATGCTCCTGTTGAATTGTTGGATTATATTGGAGCTATTGAAGATGCGTTAAATTTAAAAGCAGATAAGGAGCTTCTGCCTCTTCAGCCAGGCGATGTTCCTGATACTTTTGCTGACGTTACAGACTTGGTAGAAGAATTTAACTACAAGCCCTCGATGCCAGTCAAAACGGGAGTAGCTAACTTTGTTAACTGGTATAAAAGTCATTATGAAGTTTAATTCAGAATAATTTTTTTTGATTCCTTAATTGAGTCAATTATAAACATTGATTTTGAATCAGATTCATTAATCAAGTGCCCACTTCTTACAAGTATTGTTTTTTTAATCCCTGCAGATAGAGATGCTGTAATATCTTCTTCTTTATCACCAATCATCCATGAATTTTTCATGTCAATGTTATATTTTAATTTGGCCTTAATAAACATTCCAGGTTTTGGCTTCCTGCAATTACATTTAGAATTAGGGGAGTGAGGACAATGAAAAATATCTAATATATTAATATTTTTATCATGAAATTTAGTCACCATCCACAAAGTTAATTGTTGATACTCGCTTTCAGAGTAATAACCCCTTGAAATTCCAGACTGATTTGTAATTATAATAATTTTATAACCTAAGTTATTTAAATATTGGCAAGTCTCAAAAACACCATCAATAAATTCAAAGTCTTCTATTTTATGTAAATAGTTGATTTCTTTATTAATTACACCATCTCTATCTAGAAAAATAGTTTTTAAAGTCATAAATTAAGGTAAGTATAATAAACGAAATTTTTTAAATATTATATTTTAACCTTATCCATGATTAAAAATTTAAATTTAAATAAGACATATCAGTATCTATTAATTATGTTGGCATTTTTAATGCCCTTAACGGTTTTTGGAGCAAACTTAATTGTTGTTTTTATTTGTGTACTTTGGCTTTCTTCTGGCAGCTATAAATCTAAGTTACTCCAAATAATCAATAATAAATTGATGGTGGCGTCTTTAATTTTTTTCTTTTTGCATGTTGTAGGACTTATTTGGACTGAAGATTTGAAATGGGGCTTACATATCGTCCATAAAATGTGGTATTTTTTCCTATTGCTACCTATTCTATTTACTATAGTTAAGCAAGACTACATTAAGTTTTATATTACTTCTTTTTTACTTGCAATCTCAATATCTGAAGTAGCTTCCTATTTAATTTGGTTTGAGATAATTGAGCCTTTTAGGGTTGCAACATTATATAACCCAACTCCTTTTATGAGTCATATTGCTTATAACCCAATTTTAGCATTTGCAATATATCTCGTACTTCACGAAGTTTTTTTTAATAATAAATTAGAAAAATTACAATTGGCCATGTATAGTTTTTTTGCAATCACTATGTCATTCAACATGTTTATTACTGGAGGCCGCGCAGGACAAGTAATGTTTTTTGCAATGCTAACTATTTTAATTTTCCAGTATTTTAGAGCTCAAAAAATTAAAGCTATAGTGGTAATTTTTATTGTAACTGGTGGTATATTTTTTACTGCTTATCAATCTAGTACAATTTTTAATGACAGAGTAAATGATACAATTCAGAGCGTTAAAAATTATAGCCATTATAAAAATACATCAGTTGGACAAAGAATTGCAATGACACTTAATTCTTGGGAGGTAATTTCGCAACACCCAATAATTGGTATCGGTACTGGCGACTTTCCATCTGAATATAAAAAGATGAATTTAAAAAATACACCAGGACTTCCAAATTCAACAAATCCTCATAATATGTATGTTTTGATATTAATGCAACTTGGATTGGTTGGCTTAGTTAGTTTTTTTTGGTTTTTTTATTGCCAATTTAAATTAGCCTTTTTATCTAAAAATAAATTTATTAGAGATGTTGGTGTGACCTTACCTTTATTATTTTTAGTTATAATGTGGAGTGACACATATCTATTAGGCCACTACACTTCTTTGCTGTACGTATTTTTTAGTTCTTTTTTGTATAAAGATTTTGAGAAATCTTAATACTATTGTAACAAGTATCTAATGGATTTAAAATTAAAAAATAAGATAAAGGCCCCAATTTATAGCAAATCTAATACTCCAAGAAATATTTTATTGTATATAGTATATGGGGATGAACAAACTTATTATGATGGCGCTATATTTAGCTTCTTAACATTTAAGAACTGGTTGTCAGATAATGATCAAATAGAAGTATTCATATTAACAGAGAAGCCTCATAAATTTGATGGCTATCCTATTAATGTTTTGACAATGAGCGAAAAACAAAAAAATGAATGGTCAATTAATGGTGCATATCATTTCCGCATAAAAAATCGCGGTTTAGCATTTGTAATGGACGAATTAAAGTTAAAAGGATTAGATAAAATTTTATTTTTAGATGTAGATACTTATTTTCATAAATCACCCTTGCCTCTTTTTGATTTAATTCAAAAAAATCAAGCTTTATTCTATCTTAATGAGGGTTTAATTTATAAAAGAAAGAGATTTTTTACCTATATTGATAGTCTTGAGGGTAAAAAAATAGAAGTTGATGGGGAGTTTTATGAGTTATCAAAAAAATCTGCAATATGGGGTTCTTTAATGGTGGGAATTATGAATAATATGCGACCTAGTCTTGACTGGGCAGATAAACTTATGTTGAAGTTTTATGATCTAGTTCCTTCGCATACTATTGAGCCATTTGCATTATCTGAAAGCTTATTAAGAAAATATAAAATAGTAGAGGGAAAGAATTTTGTGAATTTATATTCAACCTCTAGAAAAAAGGAATATGCTGGAAAGCTTTTGTATTTATTTTTTCAAGAAAATAAATTACTTCCCATTGATAAACAAGTTTATTTGGCACAGAAGTTGAGAATTAAAAGGCCATTATTTACTTTTATTAAGCAACGTCTGATGGAGTTTATTAAAAGATAATGTCAAATTTTAATATTCCCATATTAATGTACCATAGTATTGAATTAATGCCAAAATCAACTATTATGAGAAATTTGCATGTCCCACCTAAAAGATTTGCATTTCAAATGTGGTTGTTAAAAATATTAGGCTATAAGGCTCTTAGTTTAAGAAAGTTAAAACCATATTTAGATGGAGAGAAGAAAGGAAAGGTTGTGGGTCTTACATTTGATGATGGATACCAAAATAATTTAATTAATGCTGCGCCAATATTATTAAAATATAATTTTAGTGCAACATGCTATATAGTTAGTAATTGTATCGGCTCCTCTAATACCTGGGACTTGTCGAAGGGCATTACTCAGAGGCCTTTAATGAATATAAATGAGATTCATGAGTGGTTGAATCTTGGAATGGATATTGGAGCTCATACGAAAACACATGTTGATTTAACTAGTGCTTCCGAAAAAATAGCTCATAAAGAGATAAATGACTGTAAAGAAGATCTAGAGAGAATTTTTAAAGTTTCAGTTACTGATTTTTGTTATCCATTTGGTCGTTTTAATAATCTACTAGTTAAGTTTGTTAAAAATTCTGGTTATTCTTCAGCTACTACAATGCTTAGAGGGAGGGTAAATTCTCAAACAGTTTTACACCGATTGCCAAGAATACCAATTAATCACAGAACATTGCCACACTTATTTTTAGCAAAGATACTAACTAGATATGAAGATAAAAGATAGAATTATCTTTTACGAATTTCTTTAGTTATTGGAGGTCCCCAGTTTTTTTGTGCTTCGGTAAGCTTAATATATCTATAAAAAGTCCCCTCGAAATTACCAAAGGCGATTACAAATCCTGGGCCACCATCTAAAAAACCAAGTTTAAATATATAGTGCTTAATAAAAGACCAAAAGCCATGTATAAATGCTTTAAAAATTGTGCCATTTACACCCTTATCTTGCAATTTTGCAACCCCAAGACTTGAATATCTATTAGCTTTATGCATTACCTCTTCAGTATTTTTAAATGGAAATTGCCAAATAATGTTATTTAAAACTCCAATTTCTTTATTACTATGACTTATGTAGCCTTCATGAACTGAATCCATTGTATAGCTCATTTTTCCATTTTTAAAAAGTTGAGGTTGTCTAAAGTTGGGATACCATCCAGAATGTTTAATCCATTTCCCCATAAAAAAATTTTTTCTTGGAACTTTATATATGTCTAATGGAGCATTATCAATGAGTTTAATTATTTCATCTCTTACTTCAATTGTACAACGCTCATCTGAATCTAGGCTAAAAATCCACTCCCCCTTGCAATGAATAATGGCTTTGTTTCTTAAGTCTCCATAACCATTAAAGGGAATATGAATTACTTTTGCTCCAAGTTCTTTTGCTATTTCAGTTGTTCCATCTGTACTATTAGAATCTGCAACTATAATTTCATCAGCCCAGAGGACGCTATTAATACAACCCTGAATTTTTTCAACTTCATTAAATGCGATAATGTAAACAGAAATTTTCATAACATAATTAAATTAAATAAAAAATAAACAGTTGATTATTCTTTCATATAAAACTTTAAAAGGATAAATGGCATATAATTTCTTCTTATTTTATCCAATAACTCATTAGCTGATGAAACTTACTCTAATTATTACGACTTATAATTGGCCTGAGGCATTATTATTAGTAATGGAGAGTATTGAGCGGCAAGTCAGACAGCCAGATGAATTAATTATTGCAGATGATGGAAGCAGTGAAGAGACAAAAAATTTAATTAATAAGTTTAAAAAGAATTCTGACTTAAATATTTTTCATTCTTGGCAAGAAGATATTGGCTTTAGGGCTGCAAGATCTAGAAATAAAGCGATAGTTAAATCAACTGGAGATTATATTATTTTGATTGATGGTGATACGATATTGCATACTAAGTTTGTAAAAGACCATTTTGATAATGCTGAGCCTGGGTGCTTTGTCCAAGGTTCTAGAGTATTATTATCTGAAAAGGACACAAAAAAAGCTTTAGTTGAAAAAATAATTAATTTTTCAGTTTTTTCTTTAGGACTTAAAAACAGAAAAAACTCTATTCATTCGAAATTATTGTCTGTAATATTTTCAAATAAAAAAAATAATTTGCGAGGTATCAAAACTCATAATGTAGCTTTTTATAGGCAAGATTGTCTCAATATAAATGGATTTAACAACGAATTTGTAGGCTGGGGAAGAGAGGATAGTGAATTTGCAGCTCGCTTAATAAATAGTGGAATTAAAAGAAAAAATGTTCGTTTTAATTCGATTCAATTTCATTTATGGCACAATGATAGTTCTAGGGATTTATTAGCAAAAAATGACGCAATATTGGAAGATGCTGTAAATAATTCAAAAAAATGGTGTATTGATGGGATGAATTCAATAAAAAAAAATGAAAATTAGTGCTTTTACATTTATAAAAAATGGGCAGATACTCGGGTATCCATTTTTGCAATCAATACGTTCTATTCTTCCAATTGTTGATGAGTTTGTAGTAAATGTTGGCGAAAGTGAGGATGACACACTTAGGATGATTAAATTAATTGGTGATAAGAAGGTTCGCATTATTGAGTCAAAATGGAATGATGAAATGCATCACCAAGGATATGTATATGGGCAGCAGAAAATGATCGCACAGTTTAATTGTACTGGTGATTGGGCTTTTTACGTAGAAGGTGATGAAGTTTATCATGAGAAAGATTTAGAGCAAATAAGAAAATTAATGGAGACACATTTAAATGATTCAAATGTTGAGGCATTAGTTTTTAATTTCATTCACTTTTATGGCAATGCTAATAGCATACTCGACTCTCCTGGCTGGTATCGTTCTGAAGCGAGAATTATTAAGAACTCAATTAGATCATATGCTCCAGATGGGCTTTTTTGGCTTGTTTTGGGCAGTAATAAAAAAGGGAGATATCCTAGAGCTATTCATACTGGGATTAATTGTTATCATTATGGATGGGTTCGATCAGAAGAAGAGATGAATTTGAAGAGTGCAAAGGTTCAAAAGTATTGGGGTAGAAGTCATCATAGTATCGACTATTCAAAAATGGATCAAACTATTATTAAATACTTTAAAGGTAGTCACCCTCAAATTATTAAAGAATGGCTTCCAAAAGAACAAGGTTTGTATAAAGCTGATCTTGACTACAAACTAACAAAAAAACAAAAAAAACATCGAATAATGATTAGACTTGAAAATTTTTTTGGTATAAATTTAAGCAAAAAGCACTATAAGCTTATCTGATGAAAATTTTGATTGAACTTCCTACATGGCTTGGTGACACTGTTATGGTATCACCAGCTATTGAGAATCTTGTAAAATATTTTAGTGGTGTTGAAATTATATTACTTGGTCCGCTTGTATCAATTGATGTTTTAAAAAGCCACCCAAAAGTAGTTAAAACTTATGTTTTAGATAGAAGTTTTGTTAACTCATATCAAATTATAAAGGGCTTAGGTGAGTTTGATATATTTTTTTCTTTTAGAGGCTCACTTCGTTCAAAATTTAATAAGTTGTGTGTTTCATCTAAAATCAAACATCAATACGATAAAAGAAAATATAAAAAAGATCACCAAGTTCAAAAGTATAATAATTTTGTTAATAGCAGTCTTAACATTAATTATTTGGCAGGTAATTTGTCTTTATATGCTGTAAAGACAAAAAGAGTTGGAAAAAATAAATTATTAGGAATTAATCCAGGTGCATCTTATGGAAGCGCAAAGCGTTGGTATCCAAAAGAATTTGCTGATTTAGCTAGTGAGTTATCAAATGAGTATGACATAATTATTTTTGGCGGACCTGGAGAAAAAGATATTGCAATAGATATTGAGAATTATTTAATTGAAAAAGGCGTTAATAATTATCACAACTTATCAGATAAACTCTCTATCACTGAGCTAATGAATCATATTTCAAGCCTCGATTTATTCATAACTGGTGACAGTGGCCCTATGCATTTAGCAGCAGCCTTCCAAATTCCAACAGTTTCAATTTTTGGTCCAACTAAAGATAATGAAACCTCTCAATGGATGAATAGAAAAAGTATGGTCGTTAAGAAGAATTTAGATTGTCAACCATGTATGAAGCGGACATGCCCATTAGGGCATCATAATTGCATGAAGCTGGTTAAGTCGAAAGATGTTCTGGAGGCAATAAAGATCTTTGATTAAAATCCAAATTCTTGATCAATTAAATGACAAATTGTATGTCCGAAAATAATATGCATTTCTTGGATTCGAGGTGTATCACTAGAGGGTGAAACTAGATTGATATTGCAAATCTTGTTCATCTGTCCGCCATCATGGCCACTAAACCCAATAGTATTACAATTTAATTTAGATGCTATCTTAAGAGCGCTAATAACGTTGCCACTCTCTCCACTAGTGCTTATGCCAATTACCACATCCCCCTTATTTGCTAGGGCTTCAACTTGTCGATTAAATACATATTTATAGCCAAAGTCATTACCAATTGAAGTGAGGCAAGAGGTGTCAGTGGTTAGGGCAATTGCAGCTAAGCCTTTTCGATTAGTTTTATATCTGCCAACTAGTTCAGCGGCAATATGTTGAGCATCTGCAGCGCTACCACCATTTCCAAATATTAAAATCTTACCTCCATTTTTAAGACAATCAATACATAGCTGGGCGGAAATAGCGACTGCATCTGTGAGGCCATAAAGTAAATTTGCAGTTTTTATATGTTCTTCAAATTCATGTTTAATAATATCATTCATGCATTTTTTATCCTTTCTATAATAATAGATGTGCTCTTACCATCAATAAATTCTATTAATTTTAATTCTTTAGCAATATCCTGACCAACAACTTTTTTGCCATCATAATCACTGCCTTTTACTAGAATATCTGGCTTAATAAGTGTAATTAATTCTAAAGGAGTATCTTCCTCAAATATTACTAAGTAATCCACCACTTCAAGTGAAGCAAGAAGATAAGATCGATCATCTTGCAAATTTATTGGGCGATTTTCACCTTTAAGTCTCTTAATTGATTTATCTGAGTTAAGTCCTAAAATTAATATATCGCCATAGCTTTTAGCTTTTTCTAGATATTTGATATGTCCAATATGCAATATATCGAAGCATCCATTAGTAAAAATAATTTTTTTACCTTTATTTTTTAATTCATTTACTATTGAAGATATTTCATCCCAGGTTTTGATATGTTTATCACTAGAAAACTTCTTAAGACTGGATTCATACTCATTAATTTCATTAAGTGTTGCTGTTGCTGAACCAATTTTTCCGACCACAACGCCTGAAGCTAAGTTTGCAAACTTTATGGCATCATCAATATTATTGTTGCATGACAGTGCAAAGCCTAGAGAGGCAAGGACGGTATCACCTGCTCCAGTTACATCAAATATTTCTCTAGCAACAGTAGGGTGAACTCTTAGCTCATCATCAAAAATGGCTACACCTTCCTCACTTAATGTAATAATAGACACTTCTAAATTACACTGATTTTTAAGATTTAGAAGAGCTAGAGTAAGGCTTTCATTATCTTTAATAATAATATTAGTGGCCTCACTAGCTTCTTTTTTATTGGGAGTCAGTAGATAGGCACCATTATATTTTAAATAATTTTGGCCCTTTGGATCAACTAATACTTTCTTATTGTTTTCATTTGCAATATTAATTAATGATTGAGTTAAATCAAAAGTTAATATACCTTTGCCATAATCAGAAATTAGAATTACATCATAATTGTGAACAATCTTCTTAAAGATATCAATAATGGCTTTAATAGATTTGTTGTTAATCTGCTCAGTGTTTTCACGATCATAGCGAACTACTTGTTGTTGGGCTGCAATAATTCTACTTTTTTTACATGTAATTCGATCTTTTTGAGTAACTAAGTATTTAGTATTCACTTTAATATCTGCTAGTAAATCTTTTAGTTCTTTTGATACTTCACATTCTCCAATGACACTTATGACATCAACTTTTGCACCTAATGAGTAAAGATTATTTACTACGTTTCCTGCGCCCCCTAATAGCGTACTTTCACTATCAATATTAATCACTGGAACAGGAGCTTCCGGAGATATGCGCTCACATGAGCCCCAAAGGTAATGGTCTATCATCAGGTCACCAATAACTAAAATTTTAGGATTGATATTTTGTAGAGAAATCATAAGGCTTTGTTACCATGAAGTCGTTTAATTTCAGGTATATAGTCTCTAATGCCCTTTTCTAAAGAAAACTTTGGAGAAAACCCAAAGCTTTTAATGGAGTTTTCAATATCTGCCTGTGTGTGCATTTGATATCCTGTATGTGGGTTAGGAAAATATTCCGTACCAAGGTTAGTATTGAACTCATTTTGTAAAATATCAGCAATATCTTGGAAGCTTCTAGGCTTACCTGTTCCAATATTAAATACTCCACTTTGCTTAGGCAAGCAGGCATTTAGATTGGCTTGTATCACATCATCAATATAAATAAAATCACGAAGTATTTTACTAGATCCTTTAAAAAGCCTAGGAGTTTCACCATTAAGAATTTGATGAGCTAATTGAATAATCATTGATGCTGTTTTACCTTTATAAAACTCCCTAGGACCATATACATTAAAGTAGCGTAGGCCTGAAATAGTCATTTCAGGGTTTTTTCTTGAGTAGTTCATTGCAATCTGATCCATGACATACTTACTATAGCCATAGGGATTGTCCGGATTTTCATTTCCAATGCTTTGAGGTGATGGCATGCTGCCATAGGTCGCAGCTGAACTTGCATAGACCATTGTAGACTTGTGATTTTTTGCAATTTTAAGTAACTCATAAAAAGAATTGACATTAGTTTTCATAATAAGTTCTTGATCACATGCACGAGTATCTGATATTGCAGCTTGATGAAAAATGTAATCAAATTTGTAATCATTTAATAACTCTAAATCAGAAGGGTTATTTAAATTACCGCAGATTACATCACCATTGAAGCCTATCAAATTTTTATAGTGACCAAAGCTTATTAAATTTCCATTACTAAATCTATTTTGATTGCGAAAGCAGTCAAATACAACAATTGTTGCATCTGGATGGTTATTTTGGAAAAAAAAAGCTAAATTACTACCTATGAATCCCGCACCACCAGTTATTAAGATAGTTTTTTTATTAAAGATTTGCATAATATGTTAATAGGTTATCGTTTATTATTATAAAGTAACATTAAAAGGACTTTGCGGCGAAAGAAATATTTTCGTTTTTTATTTTAGATATGCAGTTTTAATTTTAATTATTATTACTTTTTTTCTTGCCAATCTTTTAAAATATACATATTAAAAAGGACTTAATATTTTTGGTTTTTATTGCAAGATTTAATTATATAGAAATATGAAAATCATCCCCATAATTCTTTCAGGAGGCTCGGGAACTCGTCTGTGGCCGGTTTCACGTAAACATTATCCTAAGCAGTACCTTGCTTTAATTGGTGATAATAGTATGTTTCAAGAAACTATAATTCGATTAGATGGCTTAGAAAATTTTTTAAGCCCTATAATTATATGTAATAGTGACCATCGCTTTCTTGCAGCCGAGCAACTAAAACAGATAGGTATTTCAGATTCAATTATTTTATTGGAATCAATAGGAAGGAATACTGCTCCTGCAATTGCTGCTGCTGCGATGCAAGCACAAAAAACTGAAGGAAATGTAATGCTACTAGTTCTGTCAGCTGATCATTTAATTCTTAATATTGATGCCTTTCATAAGGCTATTAAAATAGCAATTGCCCATGCACATGATGAAAAATTGGTCACTTTTGGAATAGTTCCAACCACTGCAAAAACTGGATATGGATACATTAAATTATCTGATAAAAATATTAATGGAGCTTTTAAAGTAGAAAAATTTGTAGAAAAACCAAATAAAAAAGCTGCAGAAGCAATGCTTCAGGATGGTGGTTATTTATGGAACAGCGGTATGTTTGTTTTTAAATCAGAAACTCTAATTGATGAAATGAAAATTCATTCGAATGAAATATTAATAAATGTAATGAAATCTTTTAATGCCTCTACTAAAGATTTTGATTTTATTCGACTTGGAGCCGACGGCTATGAATCTTGCCCTAGTGATTCAATAGATTATGCTTTAATGGAAAAAAGTAATAATGTCTTTGTTGTTCCACTTGATGCAGGATGGAGTGATATAGGTTCTTGGTCTGCTTTATATGATGTTAGTCAAAGTGATAATAATGGTAATGTTATCAAAGGAGATGTAATTGTAAAAGATACAGTAAATACATATATTGACGCCAAACATCACATGGTTGCTACTATTGGTTTAGATAACATTGTAATAATTGATACACCTGATGTAACGTTCGTTTCGAGCAAAGAAAAAGCTCATGAAGTTAAAATAATTGCTGACAAACTAAAGGCTGAAGGAAGGAGTGAAGTCCTAGATCATAGAAAAGTTTATCGACCATGGGGATGGTATGACTCTATCGAGGTTGGTGAAAATTTTAAGGTTAAAAGATTGCATGTTAATCCTGGTGCAAAACTGTCTTTGCAGATGCATTATAAGCGAGCAGAGCATTGGATAGTGGTAACTGGTATTGCAACTGTAGTTAATGGAGATGAGAAATTGATATTAAAAAAAGGTGGGTCTACATTTATCCCAATTGGCGTATCACACTCTTTAGCAAATAATACAAGTGATAATCTTGAAATTATTGAAATTCAAAGTGGTGTTTATTTGGGTGAGGATGATATTATAAGATTTGAAGATATTTATGGAAGACTTGATAAAAATTATTAGGTTCGAGAATATTCTAGTAGTCTTTTTTAAACAGCTCATTATTAATTTGTAAGTCTTAAAAAAATAAAATTATGTTTAATGAAAAAAAAATAAAAATTGCAGTTATAGGCTTAGGTTATGTTGGACTTCCATTGGCAGTTGAATTTGGAAAGGTTTTTGAAACGATTGGTTTTGATGTCAATTTACATAGAATAAAAGAGTTACTATTGAATATAGACTCTACTCTAGAATTGGAAAGTCATGAGTTAGAAGAGTCTTCAATGCTAAGTTTTACGAATAATACTTGTGATATTGGTGGTTGTAATATTTTTATTGTTGCCGTTCCAACGCCAATTGATAAATTTCAAGCTCCTAACTTAGATATGCTTATTAACGCAAGTAAAATAGTTGGAAAGTTATTAAAGAAAGATGATATTGTTATATTTGAGTCTACAGTTTATCCTGGCGCTACTGAGGAAATCTGTGCTCCAGTTCTTGAAGATACTTCCGAATTAAAATTTAATCAAGATTTTTTCTGTGGTTATTCTCCAGAAAGAATTAACCCGGGAGATAAGTTACACCGTCTTAGTGAAATTATAAAAATCACATCAGGCTCAACAACTGATGCTGCTGATAAGGTAGATTTTCTTTATAAAAAAATTATCAAAGCTGGCACATTTAAAGTTGCCAGCATTAAGATTGCTGAAGCTGCTAAAGTGATCGAAAATACTCAACGTGATTTGAATATAGCTCTCATAAATGAGTTGGCTGTTATTTTTAATAAGTTGGATATTGATACTGAGGCAGTATTAGAAGCCGCATCCACAAAGTGGAATTTTATGCCATTTAAACCTGGCTTGGTTGGTGGACATTGTATTGGAGTTGACCCATACTATCTTACGCATAAAGCTGTTGAGGTCGGTTATAACCCTGAGATAATTCTTGCAGGAAGGCGCCTAAATAACAGTATGGGTTCTTATATTGTGGAAAAAGTTTCCGAGTTGATGTTTAGTAAAGCAATCGATACTGTAAATTCTAATATCTTAGTCATGGGTTTTACTTTTAAAGAAAATTGCCCAGATACTCGTAATACTAGAGTGATTGATATAGTTAAGGGTTTTGAAGATATGAGTTGTAATGTGGATGTCTATGACCCATGGGTTAATAAGGATGATGTGCTTAAGGATTATTTAATTAATTTAATTTCAGAACCTGTTGATGGAAAGTATCATGCAATTATTCTAGCAGTTGCACATGATGAATTTAAAATTCTAACAGCAGAACAAATAAGAAAATATGGAAAAAATGATAGTGTACTGTTTGATATTAAATATTTACTTGCGGCAAGTCAAACTGATGGCAGGTTATAAATCACTATTAGTGACTAATTAAAATCATGTTTAAATTATTAATGTATATTTATCATTTCAACCTTTATAGTGTCTATATAAACTTAAAATTACTTTTTTAAAAAGCTTTAATATACATATTAAAGTATTATTTAGTTAACATCTAAACATAGGATAGATAAGATTATGAAAAAAGCGTTTATAACTGGAATTACCGGTCAAGATGGCTCTTACTTAGCAGAGCTATTATTGGATAAAGGCTATGAAGTTCATGCAACAATAAGAAGAGCTTCTGTTTTCAATACTAATAGAATAGACCATCTCTTAAATCACAAAAATTTATATACATATCATGGAGATTTAACTGATTCAAGTAATTTACATAGACTATTGAATAAAATTAAGCCAAATGAAGTTTATAACTTAGGCGCCCAGTCTCATGTGGCTGTTTCATTTGAAGTGCCAGAATATACAGCTGAGGTCGTAGGAGTTGGAGCAATTAGATTACTAGATGCCATTCGAGATGTTGGGTTAGATTGTAGATATTATCAAGCGTCAACCTCTGAGCTTTTTGGTGGTATTCCTGGAACTGAGCCACAAAATGAGGATACACCTTTTTATCCTAAGTCCCCTTATGGTGCTGCAAAGCTTTATGCTTATTGGATAACAGTAAATTATCGAGAGTCTTATGGTCTATATGCATGTAATGGTATTTTATTTAATCACGAATCTCCTAGGAGAGGCGAAACGTTTGTAACTAAGAAAATTACTCAAGCAGTTGCGCGAATTCATAAGGGGGAAGAATCTGTATTAAAATTAGGAAATTTAGATGCAAAGCGTGATTGGGGACATGCGAAAGATTTTGTTTATGCGCAATGGTTGATGCTTCAACAGGACAAGCCAAAAGATTATGTTATTGCAACTGGAGAAATGCACAGTGTTAGAGAATTTGTCGAGCTTGCTTTTTTGGAAATAGGAGCTGTAATTAACTGGAAAGGCTTGGGAGTTAATGAAAAGGGTTTTGATTCAAAATCTGGAAAATTGATGATAGAAGTTGATAAGAAATACTTCCGACCCTTGGAAGTAGAGGTTTTACTTGGAGACCCATCAAGAGCTGAGAAAGAGCTCGGCTGGAAAAGACATGTTTCTTTTCAGGAGCTAGTTTCGGGGATGGTTAAATATGACCTTGAAAATGATAATTTTGGTGGTAAAGAGTGATCTCCCTTACCAAGATAAGTTTCGTCACTACACAATGTAGTTTAATCCCTTTATGAAAAAAGCATTAGTTATTGGAATTGCTGGCCAAGATGGTAGTTATCTAGCAGAATACCTTATTAAGCAAGGCTACGAGGTACATGGAGTTGTTAGAAAGGCTGCCCTTGAAGACCCTAGTCATCGCTTATGGAGATTAACAAAAATTTTAAGTAAGATTTTTTTGCATTCAGCTCATATTGAAAGTTATCCAAGTATTTTCAAGGTTTTTCAAAATGTAATGCCCGATGAATGCTATCATTTAGCTGCTGAAAGTTTTGTATCGTATTCATTAGAAGATGAGTTTTCTACAATGAATACAAATATTAATGGAACACACCATGTATTATCTAGTTTAAATGAGGCATGTCCAGAGTGTAAGTTTTATTTTGCAGGCTCATCAGAAATGTTTGGAAATGTAAAAGAGTTTCCTCAAACTGAATTAACAAAATTTATGCCTCGCTCAGTATATGGGATATCTAAAGTTGCTGGCTACCAACTGACAAGAAATTATCGGGAAAAAAATAATATATTTGCATGTTCTGGAATTTTGTTTAACCATGAATCACCTAGAAGGGGCTTTGAGTTTGTAACAAGAAAAATTTCTTCTACAGTTGCTAAAATTAAACTAGGCTTAGAAAAAGAAATTATTTTAGGGAATATTGAATCTAAAAGAGATTGGGGTTATGCTGGAGACTATGTTAAATCAATGCATGCAATGTTACAATATGAGAAGCCCGATGATTATGTTATAGCGACAGGAATAACACATTCGGTTAAAGATTTTTTGGAAATAGCTTTTATGGAAATAGGCCTTCATTATCAAGACTACTTGATTATTGATGAAAAATTTTATCGGCCCACTGAAGATGTAAATCTTGTGGGTAATGCCAATAAAGCTAAAGATGTTTTAAATTGGTCGCCCGAAGTTAAATTTGAGGAACTAATTGCTATAATGGTAAGAGCTGATATTAAATATTACTCAAAATAAGTTTATAACTATATTTTTTTAGAGAGAAAACGATGTTAAAAAATTCTTCAATATTAATTACAGGAGGAACTGGATCATTTGGAAGTGCTTTTGTTCCGATGACCCTTCAAAAGTATAATCCCAAGAGGCTAGTAATTTTTTCTCGTGATGAAATGAAGCAATGGGAAATGGCAAAATTGTATAAGAATGATAGTAGGGTTCGTTTCTTAACTGGAGATATTCGTGACAAGGAGAGAGTTTATAGGGCACTAGATGGAATAGATTTTGTAGTCCATGCTGCGGCTACAAAAATTGTTCCTACTGCAGAATATGATCCATTTGAGTGTGTTAAGACTAATGTCATTGGCGCTATGAACTTGATTGATGCTTGTATTGATAAGGGGGTTAAAAAAATTGTAGCATTGTCTACAGATAAAGCAAGTAGTCCTGCTAATCTTTATGGCGCTACTAAACTTACATCTGATAGGTTGTTTGTTTCTGGAAATTCCTATAGTGGAAGTCATGATACTAATTTTTCTGTAGTAAGATATGGTAATGTAATGGGATCCCGTGGATCTGTTATTCCTTTTTTTCTATCGATTGCTGATGAAGGCACACTTCCAATTACAGATATGAGGATGACGCGTTTTATGATTTCTTTAAAAGAGGGTGTGGAAATGGTTTGGCATGCTTTTGATGATTTAAAAGGTGGAGAGATTTATGTAAAAAAGATTCCATCAATGAAGGTTACTGATATTGCTTTGGCAATATCTCCTGATGCAACGCATAAAGAAATTGGAATACGCCCTGGTGAAAAATTGCATGAACAAATGATTGGGGTTGAGGATGCGCTCTATACTTATGAGTATGAAGACTATTTTAAGATCCTTCCATCTATTAATGAATGGTCGAATGATCCAGAAAGAATTGGAACTGGTCAAAAGGTTGAACAAAATTTTACCTATAGCTCTAATATTAACAAAGAATGGATGAAAGTTTCTGATCTTCAAGATTGGCTTAAAGTAAATAGAAATAAGATTGATAATATCTAATTATGATTCCTTATGGTAAACAAGATATTAATCAAGTCGATATAGACTCAGTAGTAAATGTACTACAATCTGACTTTCTTACTCAAGGCCCCCAAGTTCCCTTATTCGAAAAAAAAGTAGCAAAATATTGTCAAGTGGATTATGCCACTGCAGTTAATAGTGCCACATCCGCGCTCCACATTGCATGTTTAGCGTTAGATCTTAAAAAAGATGATTGGCTTTGGACTAGTCCAAATTCTTTTGTTGCATCAGCTAATTGTGGTCTTTATTGCGGAGCAAAAGTTGACTTTGTTGATATTGATATGACTACTTATAATTTATCTATTTCTGAGCTAAGTAAAAAATTAGTTAGAGCTAAAAAGGAAAATAAACTTCCAAAGGTTTTGGTTCCAGTTCATTTTGCAGGACAGTCTAGTGATATGAAGAAAATTCATTCCCTTTCTAAAGAGTATGGATTTAAGATAATTGAAGATGCTTCACACGCAATTGGCGGTAAGTATTTGAATCAACCAATTGGTTGTTGCCAATATTCTGATATTACAGTATTCAGCTTTCATCCAGTTAAAATTATCACTTCAGCAGAAGGTGGAATGGCAACAACTAATGATGTAAATTTATCAGAACGAATGAAGTTAATTCGCTCTCATGGTATTAGTCGTAATCAAAGATTAATGGATAAATTATCAGAGGGTGACTGGTATTACGAACAAGTTGATTTAGGTTTTAATTATCGAATGAATGATTTGCAAGCAGCTTTAGGTTTAAGTCAAATGCAAAGACTTGATGAATTTGTGACTAAGCGACACACTCTTCAAGAAAGATATGATCTGTTATTAGAAAGATTACCAATAATAATGCCTTACCAAGATAAGGATTGTTATTCTGCATTACATTTGTATCCAATTCAGATTGATTTTGATAGCATTAAAAAAACTCGTAAACAAGTCTTTGATGAGCTCAGAAAAAATGGTGTTGGTGTAAATGTTCACTATATCCCAATTCATCTTCATCCATATTATAAGAAGCTTCAATTTAAAGAAGAAGATTTTCCAAATTCTGAACTCTACTACAGTAAGGCAATAACAATTCCATTGTTTAACTCTATGACAATTGAACAGCAAGACGATGTAGTAAATGCTCTTAAGTTGGTATTGCAGTGAACATATGTGTAATACCAGCAAGGGGTGGGAGTAAGCGAATTCCTAGAAAAAATATTAAAAGGTTTCATGGTAAGCCAATGATAGCTTGGAGCATTGAGGCGGCAATAAAAAGCAAATGCTTTGATAAAATTATAGTATCTACTGAAGATAAAGAAATTGCGGATGTTGCAATATGCTATGGGGCTGAGATTCCATTTCTTCGCCCCACAGATTTATCTGATGATACTGCCTCAACACCAGCAGTAATGAAACATGCTGCTATCTGGTTGACAGATAATTATCAAGACATTGATAATATATGCTGTATTTTTGCTACTGCCCCTCTAATAGACTTTGAGACTATTAGAAGTGGTTTAAATAAAATAAATGAATTAAATACAAACTATGTTATTACCTTAGGAAGATACTCATCACCGATTCAGAGAGCAATGTATATTGATTATTCTAATACTGTCTCTATGTTTCAACCAGAAAATTTCCAAAAGCGATCTCAGGATTTGAAAGAGGCTTATTTTGATGCTGCCCAATTTTATTGGGGAAAGCCTAGATCTTGGATAAAAGAAGATTTGTTATTTTCAAACAAGACAAAAGCTATAGTAATAGATGATGTTAGAGTTCAAGATATTGATACTATGGATGATTGGAAGATGGCAGAATTGAAGGCAAGCTATGTTTTATAATTTATTTTTATTACAAAATCATGAATATTAAAATAACCAATTCAACAAGAGTAGATATTGAAAGATTTGAAAGTGCAAAAAAAACTGCAGACTACATTATCTCAAATCACGATTCAAATGGCGCCTATTCTGTTGATGAAAGCTGGGGTCCTGAGGGTGAGATATACAGAGCAATGTGCATTATAGTGTTAGTGGATATTTATATCTTAACTGAAAAAAAAGAATATATTGATACTGCAAGAAATATTTTAAATAGATTTAAGAGCACACAACTCAGAAGTGGTGGATGGACAATATCTTTAGGACGGGGTGGACTTCGTTTTAAAATTTCAGAAGCTGAAAGAATAGATTCAAATAGTCAGGAAGATCCTGTGATTACTGGCGCAGTCCTTAAGTCAATCGTTGACTATTCAATGGCTACAGGCAGTAGTGAATTTGCATTAATGGGTGAAAGGGCTTATCAACATTTGATAGATATTTGGGATGATGATATTGGAACTGTTAATGAAAATAAAAATAATGACTTAACAAGTCTAAGATCAAATCCAGATGCCTATCATTTCCTTATTATGCAGGGAATTAACTCTTGGCATATTTTTGGGTCAAAAGATGCTGGCATTAAGTTTGATAAAATACTTTCCTTTGTTAGAAAAACATTCGAAGAGTTTACTGATGAAACTATGCCGCTAATGATAGGTTACCATGTAGCTATTTTAGCTAAATATGGAACTGCTTCATATAGAAATGATATCATTAAGCCAAAGCTAGAGTCATATTTAGAAGCCGATTTGTTTGCTTCAAATAAAATTATTGGAGGATATGGTCATCGAGATGGTTTGCGAGGAATTGTAACTGATGAGCTTCATATGAGAAGTGCAATTGGTTTGGCATATGCGATGAAGTCCTATGATTACTTTTCCATGGACGATTATTTCACAAAAAAAACCATATATAAGAATATAGTTAATTGGATTGACTCTATGAAAGATGATGTGAAGGGGTATTATGAGTTTCAAGACTCTAAAGATGCTGCTAAATATGGTAAAGGCTCTCCTGGTCAGTATTTGCCTATACTTTGGATATTGGGAACTACTTTAAAATAATCTTTATAATATATAATGAATATTGTCTTTCGAGTTGATGCTTCAAGTCAGATTGGCTCTGGCCATGTCATTCGATGCTTGACTTTAGCTAATTTATTAAGAAAATCAGGGTCAAAAGTAAGCTTCGTTACAAGAGGTTATGTAGGTAATCTGGACACTTTAATTAAATCTAAAGGGTATACAATCTATTCATTGCCCATGATTAAAAAATTTGAAGTAGAAAAGTTAACTGGTTATGAAAGATGTCTAGGTATTTTGCAATCCTTGGATGCAAAAGAAACAGTTAAAAAGATTGGAAATATAAAGCCAGACATATTAGTTATAGATCATTATTCATTAGATATTGAGTGGGAGTCTATTCTTCGACCACAAGTTAAATCAATTTTAGTGATAGATGATTTGGCTAATCGTAAACATGACTGTGACTGGTTGTTAGACCAAAACTTTATTGAAAACGATAAGCGCTATGATTCATTAGTGCCTCCAGAAACTATAAAAATTCTTGGCCCTAAATATGCCCTAGTAAGTGAGGAGTTTTTGAGTTATAGAAAAAATACAGACCAACATCAAGCCATTAAGCGGGTATTTATCTTTTTTGGCGGGGCCGATCCACTTAATTTAACAATGATGGCTATAAAGTCATTACAACACTCTAAACTAAAAAAACTTGACTTAGTTGTGGTAATTGGAGCGAGTAATACACATACTAATGAAATAAAATTATTTATTTCGACCCTCGATAATGCAGTTTTACATATTCAAGTTGAAAATATAGCAGAATTAATGTCTGGCTCTGATATCGCTATTGGTGCAGGAGGAACATCAACTTGGGAGCGTTTTGTAATCGGACTTCCTTCTGTAGTTATAACTTTCGGTAGGGATCAGGAGTTAAGCATAAAAGATCTTGATATAAATAATTACACAACATGGCTTGGAAACGCTGATAAAGTTGATGAGCATGCATTATCAAAAGAAATTATCAATCTTATTAAAAATCCCAGTGAATTGTATAAGAAACAAATAAAAGCAAAAAAATTAGTTGATGGGCTTGGCACTAAAAGAGTAGTTGAAATTATAAAATATGGAATTAATAGCCTTGTTTTAGTTCCAAGACTTGCTGTAAATGATGATGTTAGACTTTATTGGGAGTGGGTAAATGATAAAGAAGTTCGAAAAAATGCATTTAATGAGAACTTTATTGACTGGAGTGAGCATCAAAAGTGGTTTGAAGAAAGTCTTAGTAGCTTAGCGACTACTCTTTTAGTTGTTGAGAAAGATAGAATTCCTATTGGCCAGGTAAGATTTTCTAAGATAGGTGTAAAATATTGGATTGATTATTCAATTTCAAACAAATTTCGTGGTTATGGTTTTGCAGTTCCAATGCTGCTTGCAGCGATCGATTATTTAAAATTAATTCAGCCCACTATACTAATTGCTGAGGTTAAAAATAATAATTACGCCTCACTAAGAGTCTTTGAGAAAATGGATTTTATTAAAACAGAATATAAAAAAGATAAAAATAATGTAACTTTTGAGTTCAAAATAAATTATTAAGTAACTAAAATATATGAATAAATTTAATAATAAGAAAATAGATAAGGTCTATCTAATTGCTGAAATAGGCAGTAATCATAATCAAGATAAAAATCTTGCGCTAGAAATGATTGACATGGCGGCTAAATCTGGAGCTGATGCGGTTAAATTTCAATCTATTCGTTTTGATAAGCTTTATCATAATGAATACGAAACAGATAAGTTTAAAAAATGGTTTAAGAAAATTGAATTAAATGAAAACTGGTACTTAGATCTTGCTAAACAAGCAAAAAATTCTGGTGTTGATTTTATTTCTGCACCAACTTATATTGAGGCAGTTGATCTTTTAGAAGAATGTGATGTTCCTTTATATAAGGTTGCTTCCCCTCAAATGTATGGTAATTTAGATATAGTTAGGCGGGTTGCTAAAACAGGAAAACCGTTAATTATGTCCACTGGATACTGTGAATATAGTGATATGCATAATGCAATTAAAATTGCTGAGCTTGAAAAAAATAATCAAATAACTTTACTGCATTGTATTTCAAAATATCCAATGAAAGCAGGAGAAGCAAATCTTAATTTTATTCAAACTTTACAAAAAATGACTGGTTATCCAGTAGGTTTTTCAGACCATTCACTTGATGATCATTTGACTTTAGCTGCGGTTGCTTTGGGGGCTTGTGTAATAGAAAAACATGTTACTTTGAGTCGAAATATGTCTGGGCCTGATCATAATTTTGCGATGACTTTTGAGGAGTTTGGTATTATGTCAGCCAGGATTAGAGATGTTTCAGAGGCTCTTGGAAGTGGAATCCGCGACAAACTCGATGTGTCAGAGCAAAAACTAAGAAAAAATGTTGAATTGAAAGCATTTAGTAAGTATGATTTAAAAATTGGTTCTAGTCTTAATTCCGAAAACTTAGCCTGGTCAAGATTTTCTGGGGAGGGGATTCCTTTTTCACACTTAGATCTATTGAAAAATTCCATAATTAGAGATAAAAAAATTAAAGCTGGTACCCCGATTACTTGGGATATGATTAATGTAAGGCAGAACTAAAATAATAGGATAAGAATATTTTGACTAATAAAAATCTACGATTAATGATAATTGGAGCCTCATGGGAACAAGTTCCATTGATAAAGTTAGCTAAAAAAATGGGGTATTATGTTCTAGCAACTTCTCCCAATATAGATGCAGAAGGTTTTAACTACTCTGATGAAAAAGCCATAGTTGATCCAAGAGATTTGCGAAGAGTTGTGAGCATTGCTGAAGATTTTAATCCAATTGGAATTTCGGCAGATGAATGTGACTATTCTCACTATGCTGCCGTGTATTCCAGTATCAAACTTGGATTGTGCAATGATGGATTTGCTGGTGCACAATATACTTCTAATAAATTATGGATGAGAGAGCAATGTCATAAGTCACATATACTCCAGCCAAGATTCGTTGCCTGTAGAACCTTTTTGGATGCTGATAAAGCGTCTGGTCTCATTGGGTGGCCTGTAATTGTTAAACCAGTCGATAATCGGGGTGCATTTGGCATAAACATTGCAAATACTATTGACGAGTTGGAGTATGCATACTTTGATGCGTTGATGAATTCACACTCTCGAGAAGTAATTGTTGAAGCTTATATCGAAGGTACTCATATTACTGTTGATGGTTGTGTAGACCAGGGTGGTGTTCATCATAATTTAGCTATCGCCTCAAAGGCTGTTACCCCTGGAGATAAACCTATTATTATCCAGGTTGACTATCCTGCAAGTATTTCACAAGAAAGTTGTGATTATATATTAGCCACAAATAGCCAAGTAATTAACGCGTTAGAGATTAAGGCTGGCCTTACGCATTCAGAGTATATTCTTGATAATAGGGGTAGGTGCTTTTTGGTTGAAACAGCTAATCGTGGTGGTGGTGTTCTTACATCAGCATATATTGTGCCTGAAATGAGTGGCGTTGATACAAATAAATTATTGATTAAGAACTCTGTTGGCGAAAGATTTTCATTTAAAGTTAAACCTTTTAAGGGTAGTGTTATTTTAAAGTTTTTTGTTTTTGAAACTGGATTAGTAAAGCATATTCACGGACTTGAGGAAGCTAAAACTATTCAAGGAGTTAAGCATATTAAGTTATTTTTTAATTCTGGAGATAGATTAACACAGCCTCAATCAGGTGCAGAAAGGCATGGTTTTATGATACTCAAGGCTGATAGTGGTAATAAAATTAACAAACTCTTTTCCAAAACTATTAATGCCATAAGGATAGTTTATGACAAAGATTAGTGATATAGCATTATTAGATTCTGATAAAGAGACTAAAGAGCGGTACTCAAAAAGGCTGAAAAGGTTTGGATTCGATCCAAGAACATTAGGCTGGGATACTAAAAAAAACCAAGAAGCGCGATTTAAAATCGCTACCAATTCTGTAGATATGCGCGGCTCTTCAGTTTTAGATGTAGGTTGTGGGCTGGCAGATTTTCATACATATCTCAAAAATGAGTTGATTGATATATCCTCATATTCTGGTACAGATATTAATCCTGATCTTATAGACTACTGCCAAGAAAATCATATTGATGCAAAAGAATTTATGGTGAGAAATTTTTTACTTGACCCAATGATTGCAGATAGTTATGACATCGTTAGCATGTTTGGAATATTAAATTTGAAGTTTACTGATATTGATAATGAAATTTTTGCAAAGAGAATGATTGCTGAAGCATTTAAAATTGCAAAGAAAGTTGTAGTAGTAGATATGCTGTCTTCAATGGTAGACCCAGATTATATTAAAGAAGATTTTGTTTATTATCATGATCCTTTAAAAATGCTTGATTTTTCTTTGTCACTGACACCTCATGTTCAGTTGCGTCATGATTATGGCTCAATACCTCAACGTGAGTTCCTATTAGTTTTAAGGAAAGAGCCATGGATTTAATTGATTTTTTTAGATTTCCAGCGGTTTCTAATTCTGAAAGGAGATTGTTTTCACTTCAAGATGATGATTTAAGAAAATGTCTAGTAAAAACTAAAAATAAAAATATAAAGCATGAAATGATGGCTTTGTTTGACTCAAGAGTTATCTATAACAATATTCAAGTAGAAATTATAAAGGAGCTAATCAATACTGGCAATTTTTCATTTTCTTACATGCCATATCTTGATGAAGTAGAGGGTATTAATCAGATTGATGCTGCTGCTGAAATTGGCTGTAAGTCAATTGTATTTCACCCGTACCTTCAAAAAATTAGTCGGGATAGACTATCGATAGTTAAAATGCTGTCAATTTATGCTTCTAAAAAAGGGATGTTTTCATGTGTTTGTGCCTCTTATGGAAGTAAGGATATTTTTCAATATACTCCATTAGAAGTAGTTGTAACAGTTGCGGAATCTATTGAATTGCCAGTTGTTATAGTTCATGGCGGTGGAGCAAAAGTTTTAGATGCTCTTTTAATTGCAGAGTCTTTTCCTCATGTATATTTAGACACATCTTTTTCATTGCATTACTGGTTAGGAAGTCCAATTGAAAATGCGTTTGAATTTGCGATACGAAAGTTAGGGGCTAATAGGTGTATGTTTGGTTCAGATGCACCTTTTATGAATATAAATGAAACTATTGAAGCACATAAATTGTTTTGTAATCGACATGAATTTAGTTTGACTGAGACACATGAATTTATGTACGGAACAGCTTCAAAAATTCTTGGAATACGAAAATGAATGAAGATAAAAATAAAGCTGAAATTCTAGATTGCACACTTCGAGATGGGAGTTATGCTAATCATTTTCAATTTACTGCACTCGATACAAAAAATATTTGTACTGGCCTAGAAAAAGCTGGAATTAAAAGAATTGAAGTTGGGCATGGTCTTGGGATCGGTATAAATTCTCCTAAACTAGGTGTGGCATTTGAAAATGATATTGATTATCTTGAGGCTGCAAATGGGGCGGTTAAAGAAGCAAAAATTGGTGCTTTCTATATTCCTGGCTTAGGTGACTCAAAAAGTCTCAATAATGTGGTTAAACGAAAACTATTAGACTTCGTTAGAATTGGGGTTGAAGCTTCTGAAATTGATAAAGTAAAGCATATAGCAGAAGAATTGGTTTCAAAAGACATTGAAGTTCACCTTAACTTAATGAAAACATACGCTCTCCCAGTTGAAGAGATAGTTACTAGGCTTGATAAGTTTGATGGGCTCGACTTAGAGTCTGTTTATGTGGTAGATTCTGCTGGTAGTATGCTACCACATGAAGTACGTGACTATGTTAGCGGTATAGTTACTGAGGGCTGGAGGGCTGGTTTTCATGGACATAACAATTTTCAACTTGCGAATGCAAATTGCATAGAGGCTATTCATGCTGGAGCCAGCTATATTGATGGAACACTTACTGGCGTTGGAAGGAGTGCGGGCAATGCACAAACTGAAATACTGAGTTTACTTGTCCCTAACGCCTCAAATATTGATATTTTTGCTTTATTCGAACTTATTGAGTTGCATATCAAGCCATTATTCAATGAATCAAAAGGTAATGAAATAATGGATATAGTAATTGCAATGTCAAAACTCCATTCTGGTTATTTACCTTTATTCAAAAAGGTTGCAGGGAAGTATAATATTAATTTGTACAGATTAATTCAATTAGCTTCTGAAGTTGACTCTTTAAATCCATCAGAAGAGTTAATTGAATCAGTAGCGCAAGACTTAAGGAGGACAGATGGATAATATTCTTATAGTCGCTGCACATCCTGATGATGAAGTTCTTGGTTGTGGTGGAACTATGGCTCGACATGCTGAGATGGGTGATCAAGTATATGTAGTTTTTATGACAAATGGAGTAGGCTCTAGAGATGTGTCGAATAAAGAGATTAAGAGTCGACAAGAGGCTGCGAGAAATGCAGCAAATATTCTAGGAATATTTTCAATAAAATTTTTTGATTTTCCAGATAATAAAATGGATTCAATCCCACTTATAGAAATTATTCAATCGATTGAAGATATAGTAGAAGAACTTCAGCCTAAAATTATATATACCCACCATATTGGTGATTTGAATATAGATCACCAGTTAACACATAAAGCAGTTCTTACAGCATGTCGCCCAATTCCAGAATCATCAGTGCAGGAAATTTATACTTTTGAAGTTTTGTCAAGCACAGATTGGAGTTTTTCTACAATAGATTCTTTTAATCCTAATTATTTTATTGAAATTACAAGTTATATAGATAAAAGGTCTGCAGCTCTTGAGGCTTATAATATAGAGTTAAGACAAGCACCTCATAGCAGAAGCTTAAATCATATTGACTCTATAGCAAAATTTCGAGGAAATACTGTTGGTGTTGATATGGCAGAAGCATTTATGGTTGTCAGAAAACTGTTGAAAAACTCTTGATGTTATTTTTTTTAAAGATTTAGTTTTTTATGAAGCTTGTTTTTATTGTAGATCAAAGGAATTCCTATAGACTTTTGTCTACAGTAATAGCTCAGGCACTTAAAAGGCAGCACGAAGTAGTTATTTTGCACCTGTTATGGACCATTAAGTCTGTTCCAATTGAATCTTCACCCTTTTTTGGAAGTGAATCTAAAAACCTTAGTTTTAAAGAAATTGCCTATGAAATAGATTTAATCAGCTATATAGAGAAAAGTGAATATATTGACTTTTTCCTATCAATTAGCCCCATTTTTTTTCAGCTTACTGAAATAGCAAAAACAAAAGTAACCGACAGATGGTGCATTATTCAGCATGGGTTTGACTCTTTTGGAGAAGTTTGGCATTGGAAAAGGATGGGTACTAAAGGCCAACTTCATCAAAATTATAATAGATTATTTTTTATTCACACGTCTTTTTTTTATAATAAAGGGCTAGATTTTCTAAAGAAGTTTGAAGAGATTGATAATAAGGAAAACTATCTTTTTTTTGAATCGAGTAAGACAAAAATTATTCCAGTTGGCTGTTTGATTTACTCTGGCGAGCCCAAAATAAGTAACAATAAGGCTATTAGAATTAAATATAATATTCCTGTTAATAAACATATTGTTATATACCTTCCGTTCCCTTTTTTACCTGCTCGAGCTAAGTATTCAAAAAAAGGAAGTTATGCATGGCAAGCTGCTTTTTCAGGGATGTTTATAGATTATGAAGTAAAAGGTGAAACAAGGTTATTAAAATTAAAAAATATTTCATTATTTTTTTTAAAAAAAATCATTTATTTAACTAAAATTTTGAGAAATTTTGAGGCTTTTAGCTGGTTTGTAAGAAATTGGAATGAGCCCTCAGTATTGAAAGAGGTTAAAAGGTTTTGTGATAATAACGATTTAATTTTGGTAGGTAAATCTAGAAAAAAATTTCCTCACATACAACAAGTTAATAAAAGTTGCTACTCAATTCTTGAGGATGATAGTCAAATTTACCCAAGCTTACTGCAAGAACTGTTTTCAATAGCAGATTTAGTAATAGGGTTTCAGTCGACTACAGTTCTAGAGTCGCTCCTTAATAACACGCCATATTTAAATATTGAATTGCCAAACAGCAGTTTAAATAACGATGAAGCAAGACTATTTTGGCATACTTCAAATGAAGGTGAAATGTATAAATATAAGGGAGCAGTAAATAGTATGAAAATTCCTGAGTTAATTGCTAATTTACATAAGATGAATATTTCAGATTTTAATTTTCACCCTAAACAAAAAAATGAGTACTTTAAAAAGTATTTGGGTAATGAAGGCTCTGAAAGTTCTTATAATTTAATAAAGTATTTAGAAGAAAATAAAAAAAGGTTTATATGAAGTTAGCAATTTGTATTTTAGTTCACCATAAGCCCTGGTTGATAATGGCCTCACTGATTTCTTTATCCATGCAAAAAAATACTGATTATGATCTACATGTTATTAATATACGTGGAGATGGAGAATGTAGAAACCGTAAAAGCTATAAAAAGTTTCACGAGTTAGCTGACCAAGAGAATAAAAATAAAGCCAATCAACAGCTTTCATCTGATGATACTAGGATTATTGATATTATAAATTCATTAAATATAGATTACACCTATCATGAGTTTGAGAATGATCATGGCTTAGATTCTGGAGCTTGGTATAAGTTTATAAAAAAAGGGGTATGGAAATCATATGATTATTCATTCTTCTTAGAGGAGGGCTTTCTTTTTACAAAAGAGACAGTTTTAGATGCAATAAATACTTTTTCTGGCCAAAATAAATTAGATTTTTTAGATATGGGCTTTTCAAAAAGAATATCCCATAAAAAGCAAATCGAAAATATATTTGCAGTAGGGTCAAATCCTTCGAAATTAGACTATTTTAAAGATGAGGCTATGAAATCAGTTTATAAAGATTTTTCAAAAGATAAAGAGTTTAAGGTGATATATCAAGACTGGATATCTGAGCCTATTCTCAAAGAAAATCCTATTGGTACAACCTTCTATCATGTTCCACCAAGTGCGTATAGTTTATTTGAAAGATTAAAAATGTATTTAAAGCATTTATATAGGCATAAGAAATTATTTTTACCAATTGGAAGGACAATATTTCAACAGCCTCAAGCAAAGTTGAGAAGGTTATCTAGTGTTGTTGATGAGTATCAAAAAATTAATCAAGTTATTTTTCATAAAGAGAAATCACCCTATTTTTTTGGCACATACTGTCAGCATTTATTCTCAAAAGATTTATTATCAAAATTTGAAACTAAGTTAGAGAAATATAATTTATATAAAGTATTAGACTATCCAATTTCTGCTGGACCTTTAGAACCGATCTGGGGATTATTACCGGCTTGGCTTGGATTCGATAAGTGGTTCTTTGATGGAGTGCACAGAGTGAGTAAAAATTTTATCACTCTCAAAAGAGACGATGATGTTCATGGTGTATGTAAATATATCAATAGATACTATAAAGGTAAAATAAAAGTTATGCCAGATGGAGACTTTATTAAAATAACAAAAATTAAATATAAATATAAATATATTAAGAACTTTTTAGGAGCTTCTTTTTATGCTGAAAATACTAAACATTGATTATATTTTTATCTTATTAGTAAAGTATCATCTCTTTTAATTTATCGCTTAACTAATTGAAAATATATATGTGGCTTTATACAATTAAAATTCTTACATCTTATAATCTTAATGAGATCGGTGTATATCAAGAAAATAAATCTTACTATCATGAAGTTGAAGAAGATATTTATATCTTTGTAGCTGAGGGTATCAAAAATTTACCCATATTTTTTTCTTTCCCTTTAAAAATTTACTCCACATTATTATGGTTATTTTTTTTAAGAAAAGGTAATGCGGTAAAACTGTATAAAATTAAAATACCATTCTTTGGAATTTTAAATAAATTAATTAAATCTCTTGTTCTTTTAAGATTATTTGATGAACTATCTATTGAAGAGATAAATAATAATAAATTAAAATTAATACAATAATTATGATTTTAAAATCTGGAGATTATTCTACAAATAAATATCATTGTGAGTACCTAGTTGTTGGAACAGGTGCAGGTGGAAGTGTTGCAGGAACTTTAGCAGCAGAACTAGGTCATGATGTTATCTTTATGGAAGAAGGATCATACTTCCCTACTAAATCTTTTACCAATAAAGTTGGAGATATGACCGCCAAACTCTATCGCAATAGAGGAATTTCTCCACTTATTGGAAAGCCACTAGTTGCCCTGGCGGAAGGCAGGTGTGTTGGAGGAGGGACAGTTATTAATGGTGAAGGTCTTTTCCGAACACCAAAAAAAATCCTTGAAGAATGGAGATTAGAGCATGGATTAGAGGGCTATAGTTTTTCTGAATTAGAGAAACATTTTGAAACAATTGAAAAAGATTTAAATGTAGAAGCCACATCAATTTTAAATGAAGAAAAAACTAATCTTGATTCTCAAAAATTAATTAAAGGAGCTAGTGGCCTTAATTGGAGAACTGAATTTGTTCCTCGTGCAGCTAAGGATTGTAATTATACAAACTCTTGCTCTATTGGATGCCCAACTGGAGCTAAGCAAAGTACATTAGTATCTTATTTGCCAAGAGCATTAAAAGCTGGAGCAAGAATTTTCTCTGATTGTCGTGTAGTCAAGGTTAATCACTCAAAAGGATCTGCACAAAATGTTATAGCTGAAATTACTAAGAATGATAAAAAACAAAAGATCGAGGTCAGTTTTGATTACCTTATAATTTCTGGTGGTGCCATTCAAACTCCACATCTATTAAAAAAAAGTAGAATGGCTAAGAATGCAGGTAAAAATCTTCAGTTTCATATGAATATTAAAGTTGTTGCTCGTTTTAAAGACGCTATTAATGCAGAAAAGGGCACTATGTTTCCAGTTCAAGTTCATGAATTTGAAAATGAAGATTGTTATATGAATACTTCCGCTATGAAGCCCTCTTATTTAGCAATGTCTTTAGCTACTCATGGGAATGAAGTTGTAGATAAAGCAATTAAATTTTCAAATCATATGGTAATTCTAAATACTACAATGAGAGTGAAAAGTAAGGCGCATATTTTTAGTAAGTTAGGGAGGAATCCTCTGGTTTGGTATAACTTTGATTCTTCTGATTTGTTAAGAATTAAAACTAATATTAAAAGAATGTGCCAAGTATTATTTGAAGCGGGAGCTGTTGAAGTATTTTTACCAATAAAAGGAATGTCGCTTACTACAAAGAATAATATAGATAGTTTGATTGATAAGATTAAACCAGTCGATGTTGATATTAGCACAGTCCACATGATGGCATCTTGTCCAATGGGTTCCGACCCTAAAAAGTCAGTTGTGGATCTGAATGGAAATTTGTGGGGTATGAAAAATGTTTTAATAGCTGATGCGAGCATTCTACCAACAAGTATTGGGCAAAGCCCTCAAGAGACTATTATGGCCCTAGTGCATGAACTAATGAGAAGGCATTTTGATAAATAATCTAGTTAAATCTTCTTCTTTACTATCATTAGTTGAGATATGGAAGTTCTAGTTAAGCAAACATATAGGTTTATTATTACAGGGGTAGTTGCATCTCTGTTCAACTATACGATATTTGTATTTAGTTATTTAATATTAAATATCCACTATGTACTCTCTTCAATCACTGGTTTTTTACTCGTATCTTTGGTTGTTTACCACATTAGAAAAAAATGGGTATTCGTAGATACATTCAAAAAGAAAAAGTACCAATTTTTTTCTTTTATGACGTTAGAGGTTGTTAGTTTATCAACTGGAGTATTAGTTCTTTTTTTGCTTACTGAATTTGCATCGATAAACCCTCTTATCTCGCAATTATTTACTATATTCGTTACTGCTTCTATTAATTTTATCGGTAATAAGTATATTATTTTTTAACTTCTTTCAAATATAAAATCTAATTTTATTTGAAAAATCTATTAACTAAAATTATGTAATAATAATAGCTATGAAAGCAAACAAAGTCAGAAGTGCGGTGCTTGAGAAAAACCAAAAGGTTGTTATTAAATACCTGCCTGAAGAAAAGCTATTGGCAAATCAATGTGAAGTAAAAATAAAGGCTGCTGGTCTTTGTTCTTCAGATATTTCTAGGGGTTATGGGGGTTCATCATACTTTTATCCACTAGTTATGGGCCATGAATTAGCTGGGGAAATTACCAAAGTTGGGGATGATGTAAAGGATGAATTTAATATTGGTGATTTAGTTTGTATTTTCCCATTAATTCCATGTTTTAATTGTTTTTCTTGTAAAAAGAAGCTTTTTGCTTTATGTAAAGATTACTCTTATTATGGTTCACGCAGAAATGGAGGATTTGCAGAAAGGCTCAATGTAAATCAGTGGAATCTATTGAAAATACCTGTAGGAGTTAAAATCGAGGACTGCGCTCTGGTGGAGCCAACTGCAGTTGCTCTTCATGCAGTTCAAAAATTAAACCTTAAGTTTGAAAAAAAAAGCCAAGTCTGTATTCTTGGCGCAGGTTTTATTGGGCTGATGGCAGTCCAAATTATTAATTATTTCTATCCTAAATGCAAAGTTACTCTTATCGATAGAAATAAATATAAACTTGATATTGGAATAAAGTATGGTGCAATTTCTCAGTGGGTTGGTGATTTAAATGCCTGGGAAGAGTTTTTAATAAAAAATGAAAATAAATTTGATAATGTTATTGAATTTATAGGATCACCAAAAACTTTTAGCGCTGCTTTGCATATTGCTTCTCAAATGGCAGTAGTGGTTTGGGCAGGAAATATTACTGGAGATTTGAAGATTAGTAAATCGCAAGTTAGCTCAATACTTCGAAAGGAGTTAAGTATTCTTGGAACTTGGAATTCTATTTATAAAGGTGAAAAAAATTGCGATTGGGAAAAGACTCTAAGCTTAATTTCAAATGGATTAAAGCCTTCTGAGCTCGTTACTTCGAGGATCGACCTTGAAGAAATTGATGAAACATTACAAAAACTTTATGCTCATAAGAATCTCGATAAAGAATTCAAGTCTATAAAAGTTATAGTAAACCCCAATGGATAGTGTTAATTTCAACTCTCCACAAGCAGAAATAATCTACTCACTTGTTATACCGTGCTATAACGAATCAGAAAATCTTTTAAGCTTGGTTGATCGATGTATTCATTTGCTTAATGAAAAGGAAAAAGTAGAGATTGTAATTGTTGATAATGGCTCAATAGATGACACAGAAGACATACTTAAAGATTTATTAAAAAATTGTCAGAATGATAGGTTGCGATCTGTAAGAGTGAATCAAAATATAGGCTATGGAAATGGAATACTAGTGGGTCTAGGCGAATGTAACGGTAACATACTAGGATGGACGCACGCAGATCTTCAGGCTGATCCAGTTGACTTTTTAAGTGCTATTTCATTAATTAATCAAAGTGAAGATTCAAAACAAGTTTTTATTAAAGGAGCAAGAGTTGGAAGGCCTTTTATGGATGTTTTTTTTACTTGGGGCATGTCTTTAGTTGAATGGCTTATTCTTGGTGTACGTTTATGGGACATTAATGCACAGCCAACAGTTTTTTCTAGGGACTTTTTCATTTCATTACATGAACCCCCTTTAGATTTTTCAATTGATCTTTATTTTTATCATGAAGCTGTTAGAAGAAAGTATAGTATAAGACGCTTTCCTGTAGATTTTAAATTACGCCTTAAAGGTGTTGGCCATAATGATAAATTGCTTTCTAAGGTCAAATATTCATGGAAAACCCTTAATTTTTCATTAGGTTTACGTAAATATATTAAAGATAATTAGATCAATTTCAATATGATTAAAATCTTGCACCAGGTAAATACCCTAAATGAACTTCTAAAAGTAGATAGGCGTTATGGAGTAGAGGTTGATGTTCATGCTTATGAAAAAAAATTGATTGTTCATCATAATGCATTTGAGAGTGGCATACCATTATCAGATTGGATGGCTATATGTGGAGATAGGTTAGTTATCTTTAATATCAAAGAAGAAGGAATTGAAGATCAGGTTAGGGAGATGGCATTCAAATATGAGATTTCAAATTTTATGCTATTAGATTTGTCTTTTCCTGCCCTAATTAGAATGACAAAAAAAAGTGAATCACGCATTGCAATTCGTGTTTCAGAGTATGAGTCTGTTCAAAGTGCATTATTACTTGAGTCGAAAATAGACTGGGTTTGGCTAGATTGTTTTAAAGGGTTTCCTATAAAAGATGAAGAATTTCAAATGCTTAGAAGTGCTAGTTTTAAAATTTGTCTTGTAAGTCCAGAACTTCATGGCTCTCCACGTGATAAAAGTGATATTTATATATTTCAAAAAATCTTAGATAATATGGGTGTAGAAGTTGATGCGGTTTGCACGAAGTTTCCTGAGTTGTGGAGATAAAATTCTCCTTTTATCGGTTAAAATAGATTTCAAGTTTATTTATTCTTAATGTAGAGAGTTATGAAGATGAAAATCAAAAAACTAATTAACTATTTAAATAATGGGAATATATTATTTTTGATTTCTATTGGTTGGATTTTAGTTCTTTTTTTATCATGGGATTTAAGATTAATTTTAGCCTCAAGCTTTTCTTTTAATGGGACAACTATAGGAGATTACTGGGCAATCAGTAGTCAGGCTTCATGGTTGCCATTGATAGCTGAGATTTCACGTGGAAATTTTTTTCCAGTTGACCCATTTTTAGGTCAAGGAGATTCTGCAATTAGATTTTTCCCATATGTTTCCTTATGGCTTTCAGGGCTATTAGTTTCAATATTTGGAATGGGAGGCGCTTTATTTATTGGTAGTACAATTATTCCAACCTTATCATATATCTTTATGGTGCTTATTTACAGATGCTTTCTAAACTGGAGATGGTCTATTTCCCTTTCAGCACTTGGTATTTTAGGTTTTCATTCCGCTCCTTTTAGAGATTTTTTGATAGGTATATTTTTAGGAGAGGGGTGGACAACTCTTGGGGCTGATTCTTTACCAGCTATTATTGGTCTTCCATTTCCCGCGCTTTCTTTAATGTCATTCTTAATAGTTTTTTACTTTTCCATTCAGCGTGGATATATGAGTAAGCGCCGTTCGATTATTTTATCAATTGCATGGGGCTTACAAAGCCAAATTCACATAATCAATCTGGTTTTTGGCATACCTTTCTGGTTTTGTTTTCTTGGATTAAGTATGTGGCGATCAAACAAGAATAAGTGGCTATATGATTCTACAAAATATATATTTATGCATATGACTATTGTCGCACTTATATCTTTACCAATGGTATTTTCAATATGGTTACAATTTAACTATGGCTTAGGGATGGATTATTTAGCTGGCTCAGTAGAGAATAACAGTTCTATTGACTGGTTTTTTATAATTGCTTATTGTATTTTTCCTCTAATAGTATTGAGAATAGCGTATGGAGTATTTCGTGTCGACCCATATGAGCTTTTATTTAAATTCCTTCCGGTTTGGATTGCCATGTTAGTTGAGCTACTTCTCTTTTTTGCATGGCAATTATTTGGAATTGGCTTACCTAGTGATTTGCTATTGAATCGATTAGGATTGTTTTTCTTACATATTTTCTATTTCACACCTGCAATATATTGCATGCATCGTTCATCTGTAAATTATTCAGTTGGTTCTGAGTCATTAGTAATATCCTCAAAAGTAAGGTCTTTTTTTATATGGCTTTTCCGTGAAGCGAGTTTGATATATTTACCAATTATTGTAATTTCTTTAACAGTCTTTTTCTTAGTATCTGCAGAAAGAAACTATCAAAAATTTAAATCTATAGGCGCTAAAAATCAACAAAAAACGGAGTTAATTTTTAATTTAATAACTTCAGAAATTAATCCGGGAGAGGTATTGATTGGGCCTGATAATTTAACTAATTTATTGCTTCCAATTAAGGGTCGCTATGGAGGGCTTTGGACTAATAGAATTATTAGCAATGTTAGTTCAACTGAGTCAATGGAACGGTTTGCAACGTTTGCAAAAGTTATTGGATGGACTGAAGAGCAGTTTCTTACATTTATGTTGCCAGGTGCTAAATTTTTTAACAATTCTAATGTTTTGTATGATATTTCAGGTGTGAAAGCAGTTCCTGGGCTAGGGTATTGGCTAACTTTCCATAATAATTCATTAAATATTGATGAAATCAAAGCTCTTTCGGATGAGTTGACTAGAATATATAATGAAATTGATTTTATGAATAAATTAAATGAATATAAAGTAAAGCGCATTATTCTTAGCGCTGAATCTCCAAACAATTTTGATAAAGAACAAAAAAAGGTTGGTACATACACAATCATTGAGTTTAATTGATTACGATATAATTAACTTTAATTTTTATTACATATAAATACTAGGAAATATATTATGTTAGCAGCAGTTTGGCACGGCCCAAATGATTTAAGGTTAGAAGATAAACCTGTGCCTAAGGTTATGCCTGGGACTGTTTTGGTAAAAGTTCAGGCTTGCGCTATTTGCGGGTCAGATTTAAGAATAATTGGTGATGGAAACCCCAGAATCAAGCAACCCCATATATTGGGCCATGAAATTTCTGGTGAAATTGTAGAATTAGGTGAAGGGGTGAAAAATTACTCTTTAGGAGATTATGTCTCTACTGGTGCTGATGTTCCATGTGGAAATTGCAGTCATTGTATGGCTGGTCGACCGAACTGTTGCGATACCAATCTTGCAATTGGTTATCAGTTTGATGGTGGTTTTGCTGAATATATTCTTCTAGACCCTCTGGTGGTAAAGTATGGACCTATGCAAAAGTTTAGTAAAAAATTACCATGGAACCATGCCGCCTTAGCAGAGCCATTGGCTTGCTGTATTAACGGATATGAAAGAGCTTTTTTTGATAAAGATATAGGTGGAAATATAGTTATTTTTGGTGCAGGACCAATTGGTCTTATGCTATTAATGCTGGGGAGAAATTATTATAATGCAGATCAAATTATAGTTGTTGAGCCATCAAAAATTAGACGCCAAAAAGCCTCTCAATTAGGTGCAAATCTTGTTATTGATCCAGGTGAATTAGATCCAGTTCAATCTGTAATGGATTTTACTAATCAGCAGGGAGCAAATTTCATTTTTACGGCATGCCCTATTGTTGAGACACATACGCAAGCTATTCAGATGATTGCAAAAAGAGGAGTAGTTAATTTCTTTGGTGGAGTTCCAAAGACGGATTTACCAATTTCTTTATTATCGAATTTTATTCATTATCGAGAAGCTTATATTACTGGTTCTCATGGCTCAACACCAAAGCAACATGCTTTGGCTTTAGAATTAATTGATAAAAAGAAAATAGATGTATCACAAATTGTTTCAAATACAGTACCATTAAGCAAGATTCATGAAGGCTTTAAAATTGCTGCAAGTGGAACTTCTACTAAGGTAATTGTTAGCCCCACAATGGTAATAAATCATGAAAATTGACGCCTTTTCAAAAAATAATGTTGAAATCTCTGCTTCTATTATGTGTATAGATTGGCTCCATGCTGGAAGGCAATTAAAGATTTTAGAAAAGCATGATATTGACTATTTGCATTGGGACGTAATAGATGGGAGATTTGCTCCAGATTTCACTATGGGCTCCAGTATTATAAATAATTTTAGAGAAAATTCTAATCTGCGATCTGATTATCATTTAATGGTGGAGGAGCCTAATCAGTTGTTTGATAACTTTAGTATAACGCCAGGGGATATTTTTACTATTCATCAAGAGTGCTGTAGAAACTTGCACAGAGATTTAATTAGTTTGAGGAGAAAAGGCGCTCGAGTTGGAGTTGCTTTAAATCCAGGAACTTCTCTTGAAGTACTAGATTATATTATAGAAGACATAGATGTTATTTTAGTTATGTCAGTAAATCCAGGATTTAAAGGTCAAGAATTAGTACCACAAACTATTGGTAAAATTGAGAAAATAAAAGAGCGAATTATTGATATGAATTTAGATATAAAAATATCTGTGGATGGAAATGTGAACTATGAAAATATTCCAAGAATGGTTTCCTCAGGTGCAGACATTTTAGTTGGGGGCTCCTCAGGTTTGTTTCGAAGTGATATTGATTTAGAGGATTCAATTAAAAGACTACGAGAATGTATTCAAGAGGGAGTAGAAAATCGATGAGCATTAAAGTTCCAAATGAGTTCCGCCTTGGTTTAAACACTGGTTTTGCAGTCAACCGCTATTCAGAGCCTGAGGAGTGGGTTCGTATTATAGGCGATGAGTTAGGGGTTGAAATTACTCAATTTACTGCTGATATGCTTAATGTTGATCTCTCTAAAAAAATAATATACAAGCAAGTTGATCGAATACAAAAAGCATGTGATGCTTATAAAGTTTCCATTCCATGTACCTTTACCGGCGGGTTTACAAGAGTAAATCATTTGGCACACCCAGATCATGATATTAGAAGGCATTGGATAGAATGGTTTAAAAGATTTGTTGATTTATCAGTAGACCTTGGAAGTAAATCAATGGGAAGTCATTTTGGTATTTTTACGCACCTTGACAATAATAATCCTGACTTAAGAAATACTCGTCGTCAGCAAAATATTGATGGTTGGCACGAGGTTGCAAGTTATGCAAAAGATAAAGGACTTGAGTTTATTTCATGGGAGCCTATGTCCATTAGTAGGGAGCAAGGAGAAACTATTTCTGAAGCTCGGAAACTTCATAATGATGTTAATATTGGATCTCCATTACCATTTAAAATTTGTCTTGATGTTGATCATGGGGACTTAAGTTCTAAAGATCCTCGTGATACTGATCCATATGAGTGGCTTGATGAGTTTGCATTGGAGTCTCCACTAATTCATCTGAAGCAAACTAATCTCTATAAGTCAGGACATTGGCCTTTTACTAAAGAATACAATGAAGTTGGCAGAATTCAACCAGATAAGTTACTACAAACTCTTATTAAGAAAAAAATAAATAAAGTTGATTTATTTTTAGAGCCAAGTTTTAAAGAGCGAGAGCCCTATGATTCTAACGTAATAAATGTTTTAAAAGAGTCTGTTGACTTTTGGAGGCAGCTGGTAAAAAACTAGCACCCCATGAACAAAGTTAATGTCATTATCCCTATGGCAGGGAAGTCTAAACGTTTTAATGATGCAGGATATGTGGGCCCCAAAGCTCTATTGAAAGTTGGCGCAAACAGTATGATTGAGCATGTTGTTAATATGTTTGACCCTACTTTATGCTATTACTACATCATTATTAATAATGAACAATTAGAAAGTAATTTAAATCTACCTATTGATTTAAAGAAATTGGCTTTGAATGTTGAAGTTATAGTAATTGATACTCATGAACTTGGTCCAGTATATTCTATCCTTCAATTAAAAAATATAAAAAATGATGAAGAAATTATTATTTCTTATTGTGACTTTATTGTTGAATGGAATTATTTATCTTTCTTAAGACAGGCTCAAGGAAGTGATGGAAGTATTGTTTCTTTTAAAGGGTTTCATCCAGCATCATTTGGTAATACATATTATGCTTATATGAGAGTTAAAGAAGGAAATATGTTGGAGCTTAGAGAAAAAAAATCGTTTACTAGTAATCGAACTGAAGAGCATGCTTCGACAGGCATATATTACTTTAAAAATTATAAGATTTTTGAAAAGTATGCAGAAGAATGCTTAATAAAAAAAAATAAACCATTGCCAGAGTCTTATGTGAGTTTACTTTACAATGATATGGTAAGAGATAAGCTATTGATTACAGTTTATGAAGCTAATAAATTTATTTGTTTAGGGACTCCAGAAGATTATGAGCAATATCAGTTTTGGTGGGCTTTTTTTACCAAAAAACAAGAACCTAAAATAGAAAATAGTTTAGCTACTAAAAGAATCGGCTTAATACCAATGGCTGGTAAAGGGAGTCGTTTTCAAGATTATGGATATAGAGTAGCAAAGCCACTAATTAAGATTGGTGGCACGCCAATGGTAATAAGAACGGCAGAATCTATACCAAAGCAAGACAAGTGGATTTTTTTACCTCGCCAAGAAGATATTGATAAGCATCCAATTGAAAGAGCATTGCAACAATTTAGCAGCGAATGTATCATAAAGCCAGTTACTCAGTTAACAACTGGTCAGGCGGCAACATGTATTTTGGCAGAAAGTTATATTGATAATGATGCAGAATTATTTATTGCCTCTGCAGATTATGAACATCGTTATAACTCTGCAATTTGGCAATCTATCCTAGAAGATAAAAATATAGATGGAGCAATATGGACATACCGTTGCAGATCAATGGCATTAAAAGACCCGGAAAATTTTGCTTATTGCCATGTTGGAGATGATGGACTAACTATAGATGAGATTGTAGAGAAAAAAACAATTAGTGGGACACCTCATTTAGATCCATTAGTTGTGGGTACTTTTTGGTATCGCAAAGCTGCCGACTTTAAAGAAGCAGCCCATCATTTGATTGAAAATAATATCACAGTTAATGATGAGCATTATGTAGGAACAAGTATTAATTATCTTATAAAAAAAGGCAGAAAATTTATAATTTTTGATATTGATCAATGGATTAGTTTTGGAGACCCTTTTGAATTAAAAATATTAGAGTACTGGGGTGAATATTTTCAATAATAATGGAAAATTTATTAGGAATATTTTATGTTGCCAATAATAATTAGTTCTTTTTTCTTTTTTCTTTTAGCCTATTTAACAAAAGGGCTTCCAGGGGTGTATTCGATACTATTAATACTTGGGGCCTCCAAAATATTACTAGCTGCTCTACAAATAATTTTAAAAGATTCAATTATTACTGTCTTATCTTTTATTTTGATTTTGATAATTGGGTCAATAATATCCTCAGAATTTCAAATTATTTTTACCTTTCTTGTTTTATTTGCATCAGTTTTTTTAATATTATTCAACTTAAATCTTTATAAGGATTTAATTAGTACAAATTACAAAAAAATAGCAAATATAAGTTCGTTAAATATTATTGCATGGTTTTTAATTTTTTCGTATACTTTATTTTTAGGCGGCTATGATTTAAATGGATTTATTGCAAATGACCCATTACATGCCCCATATTCATTATCAATTGGGCAATCATATGCTGCATCTTTCGTAAATACTCCAGATTTATCTTATATTGGTAAAGAGCTAAAATACAATTTTTTATTTGAACAGGTACCATTTTTCCTTGCCAATATTCTTGGAACTTCGGCTATAAGCGTAATTTACTTTGAATTAATTTTTTTATTAACAATATTAAGTTTTATTATTATTAATTCATTTACGTATAAACATTATTCAATTCCAATTCCAATATTTGTATTATTTTTTCTACCTACATATAATCTTCAAATGTTCTATGGAGAATCAATTTTTCAGAGGACGTTGAACTTCACTCCCTCATATTTTGTCGCTTTTCTTCTTGTTATTATCTCAATTCACTTAATAATAAATAAAAGATATTTATTGCTTGTTCTTGCTTCTGCAGTTTTATTTAATATTAAAGCGATGTATTTAGTAACATTAATGGGTGGATTTTTTTTATTTTTATTAAGAAAAAAAAATTATAAAATATTTTTTTTAGTTTGTATTGCTGCGTCGACTTTTTTTGTATTACTATATTATTTTTTTTTATCAGGCTCTGCAGGAGAAGCTCATTGGCTTTTATTTCCTCAAATAATTTATGAGAGAATTCCAACTATATTTTCAAACCAGGCAATAGAAGTCCAACCTCAAAGATGGGTTTCTTTATGGATACCAATTTTATTTCTATATACCTCATTAGTCATTTATTTAAATAATGACTCTGATGATAAGCTAATTCTTTTGTCTTCGATATCTTTATCTGGGATCTTTGGAATGTTTTTTGTAACAGAATTGGTGTTCTTATCTTCTAGGCATTTCTATAATGCAGCTGCATTTCCAATGGTCTTAACTTTTTATTATTGGTTCAAAGTTCATTACTTATCTTTAAAAAGTTTAACTATACAAAGTTTAATACCTATATGGCTATTTTCTTATTGGGCGTTTATATTAATTCTTGAATTAGGAGGGGTTGATCATAATATTATGAAGGGAATTTCAATAATATTTTGTTTGTGTATTTTTTTAGGATCGTTATTCTTCATTAGAAAGCTCTCATATAATATAAAAAAAATAACCGAGTTTTCAATTTGGATTATTATTGCAGTTATTGTTGCACAGAAGACTGATAATTTTCTTATTAAAAAATTTATACAAGATTCAACTTTTAAAGCTAATATGGAGTCACTAACTATTGCTCCAGATGATCGACATAAAAGTTTTTCAAATGATTTTCTAGAAGGTTTTACATGGATAAATAATAATATTAAAGACGGCCATGTTATACTCACTGGGAAGCATTATGAGTCTGAGATTAGTTTTATTAAATCAGCAATAAGTGGTAAACAATTCTACTCAGAAGGGCAAGGAACAAAAGGCTTAGGACTTCAAGAAGACTTCTCTTTAAGGTTTGCAAACACTATTTATTTTTATAGTAAATTTATTAATTCTAGTAAAACATCTTCTGAATTACTAAAGGCTTTTGAAGATTTAAATTTCCACTTTGCTGGAGATGCGCTTTATAATAATTCTCTTGAAGAGGAGCAAAATAATTCACTAAGAGCTAAATTATTATTTACTCTTAGTCTGGGTAAGAACTGGTCTTGGATAAACTTACCCTCAAAAATTAACAAGGAAATCAAAGATTACTTAGTTAAATATAATAAAATGAATAGCGTTGAGGCTAATCAATGGGCTTTTGATTTTTTAGAAAGTCAGAAAATAAGATATATTGTTCTTGAGAATGGTGATGATCCGAAACAACATTTGGAAAGTTATGCTGAGTTAGTATATGAAAATAAATCTATAATAATCCTACGCATAAAAGACGAAATAAACTAGAGAAATTATTTTCTATTAAGAATCTTCTTGAAAAACTATATACTTTTAGCTTCCTTTATAATTAAATTCTAATATCTGTGTGAAGGAAATGAGATAAATAATGATTGAATTAAAAAATAAATATAGTAATAAAAATGCAGTAATTATTTTTGGTGGCCCATCTATTCTGAAGAATAATTATGATTTATCTTTACTTTCTAGTAAAGATAATATTATTTTTTTAGAGTCAAAGGCTCTAACGCCCAGATTTGTCGAATATGGAATTAATCCAGATTTCTATTTTATGCCCTATCCAGAAAAAGTAAGAACTAGCTCTTTACAGTGGGTCTTCATACAAGCTTTATCTAGTAATTTTGAACTTAAAAAGTATTTAAAAAAGAAATATGTTTCAGAATGGGTTGATTTCAAGGATAGATTTGCTGAATATGCGGATATATGGAGGATTGAATATCCTCATAAACGTTATAGGGTTAAACATAATGTGGTGCTAGACAATTCTCCACTTTCGTTATTGAGTAAGTTTCCTAATATGGATTTAATAACTTATGATGTGGCTTATGATGCCGATGGCTTTACCCAATTAAATTTACCTAATAAAGTTCACCAATTTACACATTCTGATGAAGTCGGCGGTGATTTGCATCAATACTTTAATCCTATTATTAAAAATGGAAAACTTACACTTTCGAATATGGGATTTATGAATTCTGCAGCTATTTCTTTATATCCAGTATTAAACACGATGGGCTTTAAGAAGGTTTTTTTTATTGGTATGGATATGTCAAACTTAGGAAGTTTTGAATTTTCAGCTCCTTATACTTTTAATAAAATGAAGGATTTTGGTGTGTTTTTTAATTCTTCGAGATCAGCATTTTCCTATTCATTTCCAGTTGGTTTTTCTAAAGGGTTCAGAAAGTTTTTTGCTTCATTTTATAACGATATAAGGCTTAAGAACTTTCAAGAATTATATTCTCTTAAGAAGTTCAGGACTCTAAATAAGGACTTATTTGGCTTTAATGGAAAATATATGAGAACAAAGGAAGATATGAGGCATATTAATGAATTGTTTATGCAGAGTAATGAGTATCTAGAGTTTATAAATATTCATGACCCTTTTGAATATTCAAGTAAAATTCCTTCAATACAAAATATAACTTTTCAGGATTTTATTAATAATTATTAATATTAGCCGCTGAGTTAAAAGTTAATTTTGTTAATATATTAACTTTCTACTCCACTATATATAAATTATGGAATTGAAAGTGACAATAGATTATAAATTAAAAACTTTATGCCTTAGCTGTGCTTCCTTCTTTCAGGCCAAACTATATCGTGTTAAATTAGATCAATGAATATACTAGTAACTGGTGGTACTGGCTATATAGGCTCTCACACGTGCATAGAGCTTATTGAATGTGGCCATAATGTAGTGGTAATAGATAATCTGTGTAATTCTTCAATAGAATCTATTATGAGAGTGAAAGCTATTACTAAATCTGATATTCCATTTTACAAAGTTGACGTTAGAGATAAATTGAAGCTTACACAAGTATTTGAGAAGCATAATATTGATGCGGTTATTCATTTTGCTGGATTGAAATCTGTGGGAGATTCAGTTGATAACCCATTACATTATTACGATAACAACGTTTCAAGTGTATTTGTGCTTATAGATGTAATGCAAAAGTTTAATTGCAAGACCTTTATATTTAGTTCATCTGCAACAGTTTATGGCGACTCTCAAATTGTCCCAATTAAAGAAAATTTTCCACTAAATGGAACAAATCCATATGGCAGATCAAAAATAGTAGTAGAAAATTTTTTGCAAGATGTATTTGCGTCTGATGATAGTTGGCATATTGCAATTCTTAGATATTTTAATCCTGTAGGCGCTCATAGTAGTGGTCTTATTGGAGAGAATCCAACAAATATTCCAAATAACATAATGCCTTATATTTCTCAAGTGGCAATTGGAAAAATTGAAAAGCTCAAAATATTTGGTGGGGATTATCAGACACCTGATGGAACTGGTATTAGGGATTATATTCATGTAATAGACTTATCAAAAGGCCATATAAAAGCTTTACATTATCTTAATCGAAAGCCTACGATATTGGTAGCAAACTTGGGCACTGGTATAGGGTACTCAGTCCTTGACGTTGTGAAAGCCTTTGAAAATGCATCAAGCAGGAAAGTGCCTTATGAAATTATAGCTAGACGACCTGGTGATGTTGCGGCATGTTACGCTGACCCCTCATATGCTGAAGAAAAGCTTAATTGGAGTTCAAGATATGATTTAAATAGAATGTGCCAAGATAGCTGGTTTTGGCAGTCTAAAAATCCTCAAGGGTATTGCTAGAGATTTATATTATGAAAATAAATACTACTCCATCTTTAATTGAGCTATATGTAAAGTATGCACTTCCTTTATGGAGAGGTATTTTGCTTATTGTGATTCTTTCTTTAATAGCAACAATCTTTACAACAATACAGCCCTTACTTATTTCAGGATTATTAGATGTCATTATGGGTAATAGTGCGGCTTTCGAAAATGAAATTGATAACAATAATGTGGGCCTTATATCTTTTTTTGATTTAAATACAATTGGAGCTAAGGTTAATGATTTTTTTCAGAGTCATTCTGATTCTGAGAAGAATAAATTCTCTTTAGTTCTTTCGACTCTAAAGTGGTTTGTATTTATTGCATTTATGGCGGCAATATTTAATTATCTATCTCAAGTCATGAGTGGCTGGTTAAGAGCACAATCATCCAGATTAATACGAAGAGATATTGCAAAACACTTGATGTCACTAAATTTGGGTTTCTTTCATAATCAAAGAAGTGGAGAAATTGTTTCTCGCTTCACCCAAGATGCAACTAATACTGCAACAGGTCTTGGGCCGCTCCTTAATGCTTTTATTCATAATGGAATTTTAATTATTTTCTATAGTTTTTATTTATTTGCAACAAATTTTTTGTTAACAATCATAACTTTAATGGTTATCTTTCTTCAATGGAGTGTTACTAAAATACTTAAAAATCAAGTACGCAAGAGAGAAAGAAAATTTTATGATAAATTTGCGAATATAGTTAGTACTATGCAAGAAGCCTTAACAAGCATAAGGGTAATTAAATCTTTTGGAGCTGATAGGCATGAGTTAAAGAAATTTGACAGAGATATTGATGCTGCAATGGGTGCTGAATTTAAGTCCAAGGTGATTAAGGAGGTTGAGCCTAATGCGAGAGCATTTTTAGATAATTTTGTAATAGCATGTATTTTCATGGTGGGCTTTGTTCAGCTTCAAAATGATAGTTTAACTCTGCAAGGCTTTATTCTTTTTCTATTAGTAGGCAAACTTATTATTGCCCCTATTAATAGAATTGGAACTTGTTTTATTTGGATTCAAGCGCTTTTAGCTTCTTACGATAGGCTATATGAAATTTTTCAAACAGAAAATGAGGTTGTTGATGGTAATAATATTGTTAAGCCTTTTAAGAAAAATATTATTATTGAAAATGTTACCTTTTCATATGGCAATATAGAGGTGTTACATAAAATCTCCTTTGAAATAAAAAAAAGTGAGATAGTAGCAGTTGTTGGTCCAAGCGGCTCTGGGAAGTCAACCCTTACAGATTTAATTTTAAGATTATATGACCCTAAAAGTGGTTCAATCTTTATAGATGATGCTAACTTAAAGTCACTAAAAGGCTCCCAATATAGAAATATTTTTGGTGTTGTATCTCAAGAAAGTTTATTATTTAATGAGTCAATTGCAAGTAATATTTGCTTTGGAAGAGGTTCAAATCAAAAGCAAATGGAGTCAGTTGCAAAAATTGCTAATGCACATGAATTTATTATAAATCTACCTGAAGGTTATAATACAATTGTTGGAGACAGAGGTGTTAAATTATCTGGTGGTCAGCGCCAGCGTATATCTATTGCTAGAGCAATTTATGCATCACCTGAAATTGTAATATTTGATGAAGCCACAAGTTCACTTGATAGTGGCTCAGAAAAGCAAGTTCAGTCTGCAATTGACAATGTCTTATCTCACTGTACTGCTATAATTATTGCACATCGCATGTCAACCATTCTTCACGCTGATAAAATCATTGTGCTTAACGAAGGGAGAATTGAGGCTATTGGTAAGCACAAAGAGCTTTTAGCCAGCAATTCAACTTATCGTAAATTATATGATTTGCAGCATAATTCTTAAAAAAAATGTATAAGCTTGCTATTGTTCCTAAAATAAAAAGATCAGCAGAGTATTCTGATGCTTATGGAAGTCAATATGACTTCAAACATATTAGGAAATGTTTGAAGTTGATTTGCTCTAATATTTCTATTGATCATCAAATCATATACGAGTCTGAATTATTCAGGAAGTATACTAATTATGACGGTGTATTGTTTGTAGGTCTTAGTTGGGAGGCGATGCATTTTATATCTACAACATCTAATATAGATATCTATACTTGGTCATTTAACCAGACTGTCTTGAATGAAACACCTGAGATATTCAATAATACTTCTATTATTTTTGAACAAAGCACCTTAAATATGGCTAAATTAACTCGCCAATCTATAGACATATATAGTCTTCCTTTGGCTTTTCAGTTAGATAAAAGTTTAAGTTATAAATATCATAGGCCTAAGTATGACTTGGTTTTTAATGGAACTTTGTTTAGAAATAGAAGGGAGGATAGTAAATATCATAGAGTCCAAATACTTGAATTATTATTAAAGAAAAATATTAGTATTATTAATTATAATGGAAGGTCAAGAAAAAAAGATGAAAAAGAATTGTTACAAAAATTAAAAAAATATCCTAATTTTAAAGTTAAAAATTTATTTGGTAAGTCAAAGCACTACCACCATGGTTTTTTCTCTTTAGACCTTCCATTTTTGGACACTGATACTGGTACTCAAAATGAGAAAAAATATGGAATGAGTTGGGATGAATTAGAAAACTCAATTTGGCTAAATCACTGGGACATATTTAGAGCAATAGGCTCAAAATGCAATATTATTACTTTTGATTCGCCCTCTATAAAATCTCTTGGGCTATCAGATAAAAGTGTCCATTTTTATAAATCAAGTCCAGATAATGTAAAGCAAATGGTAGATGAAATATTTGAAATTATTAAAAGTAAGGAAGTCAAGGTTGTTGATTTAAATACTTGGAACAATAACAGTTACTTAAGTCGGTGGGAATTTATAATTAATAAAATTAGAAGAAAAAAATCTATACCCTATCTACACGAAATAAACTTTGATTAGCTATTTATCCCACTATGAATAACAATATTGATGAATTAATGCATGATTATTATAAGAATTACTACAAGTCTGATCTAGGCTTAAGTGACTGGGAGGAGAGGCTTACAGTTAGATTAAATGAAGAGACTAAATTTAGCTTAAAGTATATTAATATGATTGAAGAATTATTTTGTTATGATTTTTCTGGGAAAAAAGTTCTTATAGTAGGTTGTGGTACTGGAGGTGAATTAGTTAGCTTTCATAAAAAAGGAGCAGATGCCCATGGAATTGAACCGAATATAGAAGCCATCAAAATATGTTATGTAAAGGCCAAAAAAAATAATATTCCAAATGAAAATATAAGAAATGCATATGCAGAAAATTTGCCATATGATGATAATTTTTTTGATTTTATCTATTGTGTTACAGTGTTGGAGCATGTGGCAGATATTAAAAAATCAATTAATGAAATGGTTAGATGCACTAAAGTAAACGGAAAAATATTTTTAGAAATGCCAAATCATACTCAGTTATATGAGGCTCACTATAAGTTACCATTGCCAATGTTTTTGCCTAAGTGGTTCAATAAGGTTATATTAAAAATTCTTAGAAGACCTACCGATTGCTATGATGATATTAATAGAGTAAATGCAAAAATGTTTCTAAGGATTTTTAATAAATATCAATATTTGTCAGCAATGCGAATCTTTAATGATAATAGTTATATGTTATCTCCAAAGAAAAGATTTAGTGTTGTATATATAATTCAAATTATTCAATTTTTAATATATAAAGTTTTTCTAACTTCTGCAAATCAAATGTGGATCTTGCATAAAACTAATTTAACCAAGGATAGCAAATAAACATGAAGTCTATCTATTTAAGGATTGATGATATCGGTGCGAGTACTAAAAAATTTGAAGTTTATTCAAAAAATAGATTTGCAAATATTTTATTTTTAAAATATTTAAAAGCTTTTAGGGCTTGGGGGCCTTATCAAGAGCTATCATCGAATGAATGGGAGCAGGCTTTTGAAGTCTTAAATAAGTATAATGCAAAGCTGACAGTTGGAATAACTGCTGCTTGGGTTGAAAAAGACAGTACATTAGTTCCTTTTCCAGAAAAATATCCTAAACAAGCTGAATTACTTAAATATGCTAGTGAAAGTGGTCTGATTGAAATTGCAAATCATGGCCTTACTCATTGCGTCGTTGGTAGGCATTTACCCCATTTATTTACTTCTAATAGAACATACCATCGAGAGTTTTGGGATTGGATCCCAAGAGATGTTCATTTCGAACATTTGGAGAATTCTCAAAAAATATTTAATGATTGGTTGGGAATTCTCCCTTCTACACTAATACCTCCAGGTAATGTCTATTCTTCCGACACTTTGGATGCAGCTGAAAAAAATGGAATTAAAATTATAAATAGTTATATGAATCTCAATCTAAAATCTAAGGCCAAGATTGTCAATGATGATAGTATTGATGCCTTTCATGATAGGGAGTTAGTACTATATGGCGTAGAATGGCTGGAACAAAAAATCAAATCTTATGCAGACGACACAAATTTCAATCTTTTGAAGGATTACAAATAATGGTCATCATAAAGAACGAGGGTAGAAGTAAGTATTTCGATAAAAAACACTTTAATCATAGTTATATTGTTATTAAATTATAATGTTTAGTCTTAATTCAAATAGCTTTCGAAGAGAGTACTTAGATGCTTTTTTAACTAACAATTTAGTTTTTTTTAAGGGTGATGTTCTTGATATAGGTGGTAAAAAAAAGAATAGAAGAGGGGAGTTTACCCCTCCTTTCAATAAAGTTAATAGCTGGAAATATTTAAATACTGATAAAGCCACTGATCCTGATTATTGTTGTGATGCTGAAAACATTCCTTTGGATGATGGAGTAATTGATACAATCTTAATGACAGAGGTATTGGAATATTTACCTAATCCCAATAAGGTTTTTTTAGAAGCCCATAGAGTTTTAAAGAAAAATGGGTATTTTCTAATTTCTACACCTTTTTTAAACCCTGTACATGGAGATTATTGGGGGGATAGGACTAGGTATACTGCAGTCGCTTTAAAAGAATTATCAATTTCTTCAGGGTTTGCAGTTAAATCAATTGAGCCTATGGGCTCCTTAGGCGCTGTTGTCTTTGATATTCTAAGGGTAGCATGTGGATATGGCAGTAAAAATAAAAGAACTATAAGTGGCTATTTATTGCGTTTTTTTAGACCTCTTTTTTCATTGCTGGATAGGTTATGTACATCACAAAAATTTTTTATAAATACTGGTTATTTTTTGGTAATAAAAAAATAAAAAATGTTTTCAAAACAAGTTATTTATTATGATTATTAATAAACCATACTCACAAGTTAATTTATTAAAGGACAAGACTGGATGGGTAACATCACTAGAAAATAAAGCTCTAGGAAATATTTTAAAAAATCTTGACATAAATGTGATTTCAAAAAATATTTCTTATCACCAGGTTTGTTACTTACCTGATAAATATAACGCAATAAAGAAATGCATGTTTTATAGCTTCTTACACAATAGAGTTGCATTTGATTATTATCATGGTGATCCTATAATAACTCCTGCATTTAATAAGATTTTTAAAGAGTTAATCAGTAAGAGAAAATACTTTCAACGTATTCGGGTATCTCATTCTGGGATTGAGAACTTATTAAAAAATGAAGGTTTCGAAAATGAAGTATCTCGCATTCCAATTGGTTTAGATATTAGTCTCTTTCCAATTCAAACGCCTGAGACGAAGGAAAATTTTCGTAGACATTTTGAGATTCCAAAATCTGCTTTTGTTGTAGGCTCTTTTCAAAAAGATGGGAATGGATGGGGCGAGGGAAATGAGCCAAAACTAATTAAAGGTCCTGATGTCTTTTTAAACACTTTAAGAATTTTAAAGTCCAGAATTCCTGAACTATTTGTTTTATTAACTGGCCCAGCTCGTGGATATGTTAAAAAGGGATTAGAAGATCTAAAAATTCCCTATATTCATCACTACCCTAGTGATTATTCTGAGATTTATAAATACTATCAAACACTAGATGTTTATGTCGTCACTTCACGAGAGGAGGGCGGTCCTAAAGCTATATTAGAGTCAATGGCAAGTGGAGTTCCAATTGTTAGCACAAAAGTCGGACAAGCTCAAGATTTGATCACTAATTGCGTCAATGGTTGGCTGTCAGAAAGTGAAAGCCATGAAAGTTTAGCAGAAAATATTTTTAAAATTTTTGCTAACAATGTTTTTAATGAATTAATCAAGAATAAAGCACGATTGACCGCAAATAATAATACGTATGATTCACAGCTTGGATTGTGGGATGACTTTTTTAAACCACTTCTAAGGTAGATATATTGATATCCTAGTAAGAGACTAGTAATTAGGATATTTATATTTCCAGATAAAGGTTTAATTATTTGAGATATAAATTTAAGTTAAAAAAAACTAGCAGGTATTTTTATGAATAATAGTTTATCTTAGCTATGCATTTAGATTGGACAATTAAAGCCCTATATTGGTGTGCAGTATTTTGCACGTTTTTTTTATCATATTTTTCAATAGGGTTTTATCCACCGTCAAACTATTTCGCACTGTTAATAATTTATGTCTTGATTATTAAGATATTCATAAGTCGTGAAAATATATTTAGAAATCATGAGCTTATTGTCTATACCTTGTTAATCTCTTTAATTATATCTCTAACTATGGTTATCGCTGGTGACTCTATATTTGAAATAATTATTAGAATATTAAAATCAGTGGGAGTTGGCCTAATTCTTTCTATGGCTTCATTTAATGTTGTTTGTACATATGGCCTTAGATCAGCAATAAAACCAATACTTTTATTTGGTACTATAACCTCGATAGTTGCTATTATGCAAGCAATTGGCTTTGATTTTGCGTGGTCTTTAAGGGAGGTTATGGGCTATGCAGACGATTTTGCTATTGAAGATCAAATTACCAAGAGGCTTAGAGTCCCTGGTATGGCTTTCTATTCAATCACCTTGTCTTACCAGCTTTTAGTTGTATTGGCATTGCTTGCTATAGCCATTCAATATAGAATAAATGATTTAGCTAAAGTCTCATCCATTTATATTATTATAGGAGTAATTGTTATTACAGCAATGATGTTTACAGGCGCGCGAAGCGCTTACCCAGTAACTTTATTAATGGTATTTATTATCTTTTCTGTGGGCAAAGGTTTCTATAAATATGTATTTTTATTCTGCTTAATAGGGTTACTATTTTCAACAGTATATTTCAATGAAGATCTTTTATTAAGGCTCACAGAAATTGGGCTGGGGGGAAGGCTTAATACTTTTTATAATTCCACTTTATTATTGTTACACGAGCCATTTGGCATTGGGAATAATACAGGTGATTTTAAAAGAATTATCTTAAGCAAAAGCTATAATACCTCAGGCTCATTTCAATTTGCTCATAACCATTTATTAACGGCTGGAGTTAAATTTGGAATAGTGCCAATATTAATTTATATTAGCTATAACATAATACTCTTTTTCAGGGTTTACTTAAACTTGGGAAAAAATGCATCTATTGTTACTTTGGCAATAATTGTATACCAGTTAAATACAATGTTCCACAATGGTGGTATGCTTATTGGTGAGCAGAATGGATGGTATATGTTTGGTATCATCGAGGCACTTATTTTTACTGAGAAAAGGCGTGTATTTAATGAGAGTGAAAACAAATGACGATAAATAGAATAATTAATATTATTTTGGCTAATAGGCCTATCTCAAAATTACTGATTAAACCTGTTTTAAAAATCCATGGAATTTGTTATAAATTAGCTGGAAATCTGGCAATTCAATTAAATAATGGAGCGCATCCGAAACATGAAATAATGCAGTATAAAGAATGGTTCTTAAATAATATTGATGATAAGTCTGTTGTTTTAGATATAGGATGTAATACGGGGATGATGCCTGAAATAATGAGCAAAAAAGCGATGTTCGTTTATGGTGTGGAGATCGAAGAAAAACACCTTGAAATTGCTCGTAAAAATAGGCAGCAAGAAAATATTGAGTTCATATGTGCTGATGCATCATCTTATGATTACTCAAAATGTAAACCTATCGATATCGTAACATTATCAAATGTTTTAGAGCACATCGAAGATAGAGTAAATTTTTTAAAGAATCTCGTGATAAAAATTAATTGGAAGGGCGATGATAAGAAATTTTTAATTCGTGTCCCTATGATAGATAGAGACTGGATTACAGTTTATAAAAAAGATTTAGGCCTAGACTACAAGCTTGATAGAACGCATTTTATTGAATATACTTTCCAGGATTTTCAAGATGAACTTTTAGAAAGTAATATAGAAATTAAATCTCACTTTATAAAATTTGGAGAAATTTATTCAATTTGTAAAGCTAAATGATATTTAACCTCTAATCAAAATATTTTTATTTTGCATTTTAAAAAATTACCATGATTTTATTGCTATTTTTCACTCGGGGAGTCTCTCTTGAGACCTGGATCAACTCAGGATTGTTTGATAGAGAAAAGTTAATCTATGAGCATCATCTTTATCAGGGCAATCTTAAAAAAGTGTATTGGGTTACATATGGAGAAAATGATGGTGCTTTATCAGATGCATTAAAACAAGAAGTGAAATTACATCCTGGTATTTCAGTCATCGGGATGCCCAAGTTTTTCAAATATATACCTAAACGTTTTGGAAGTTATTTATATAGTTTGGTAATTCCATTTATTAATCGAAATTCTTTGAAAGATTCTGACATATATAAAACTAATCAAATAGATGGCTCATGGAGTGCGGTTATCTCAAAATGGCTTTATAAAAAACCTTTATTAGTAAGAACGGGATACACTATCTCCACATTACCCAGATCAAATGCTCAAGATATTAGGTCAAAGTGGAATGGTCTTATAGAGGGATTTGCTTACAAAAATAGTGATTATGCTGTAGTTTCAAGTTATCATAATTCTGAATATATAAAAAAACAATATAATCAAATTGATAGTCAATTTTCGGTGTTATATAACTACATTGACTTAAGTCTTTTTACTTTTGATAGCAATAAGTCAAGGTATGAAGATCGAGTGTTATATGTAGGGAGATTAAATCATGAAAAAAATTTATTTAATTTAATTAAGGCAATCTCAACAACTTCACTTATTTTAGATATATATGGCCAGGGCGAGCTTGAGTCAGATTTAAAAGTATTTGCAAAGCAATGCTCTGCAAATGTAAATTTTCATGGTGTTTTGAATAATATTAAACTCGCTGAGATTTATAAAAAATATCTTTATTATATTTTAATTTCCCACCAAGAGGGTATGCCTAAAACACTATTGGAGGCAATGGCATCTGGTTGTTTTTGTATTGGTTCAAATGTTCTTGGAATAAATGAAATTATTAAAGATGGAGTAAATGGAGTTCTAGCAAAAACTACAGAATCAGATGAGATTCTTAAAGCTTTAAATAGATCCCTTCAGATTACTAACAAAGAAGAAATGATAAAGTTTGGAGTGGATATGGTTGAAGAAAATTGCTCTTTAAAAAAAATTGCTGCTAAAGAATTTTTAATTTTTAAAAATTTAGTAGATGATAAGTAATACACCAAAAATATCAGTCATTATGTCAGTATATAATCATCAGAATTATGTTGCTAATGCTATCAAATCAATAATAGGGCAAACATATGATAACTTAGAACTTTTAATTGTAAATGATGGATCAACAGACGATAGTTTGAAAATTATTGAATATTATGAAAAATTAGATTCTAGAATAATCGTTATTAATCAATTAAATTTGGGCCTAACTAAATCATTAAATATTGCTATCAAGCGATCTTCCGGTGTATATATCGCAAGACAAGATGCTGATGATATAAGTTCTCTAAATAGGCTTGAAAAGCAATTAAATGCAATTAATAAATATGCATTAGATATATTAACTGCAAGAGCGTTTAAGAATAATAAAATTGTTCCTAATAGTTTGCTATTCAACTTCAATCAAAGTAGTATTTTAAAAACAGGAAATATATTTATACATGGGACTTTCTTTGTTCATAGGAGAGTGTTTGATTTTCAAATGTATGATGAAGATTATAAATATGCGCAAGATTTTAAATTTATATTGGATGCATTTTCTAATAATTTTAAGATTGGCTCAACTTTTGAACCATTATATTATTTAAATAATATTGAGACAAGTATTAGTAATACAAAAAAAGATGAGCAGGATCATTATGTTTCACTTGCGCTTAATGAATTTTTTGGTACGGATGTATACTTTAGATATCTAAATAAATTGAATCAAAAATTTCACAATTTATGCAAAATTATTATTATTATTATTATTTTTAAAACCGCTCAAGGGAGCAAATTTAAAATTGTTAAATAATCTATGGTTTTAATGAAGGTTCCCATCAAAGGTTTTTTGTTTTTGAAGCTAAATAAAGGGCTAGATATTTAAGTACAATAGAAACATTCTTTATCATTCAATATTCAAGATGCTCTCTATAATAATGCCATCTTTGAACCCCGATCTAAATCAGATTTTTTTAACTTTAAATAGCATTCTTTTAAATAGTGGGAATTATGAAGTTATTTTAGTTCTTCAGGGGACGGGCAAGGTAAAAGAAGAGAGAATTAAAGCTAAATTTAGTCTAAATGATAATTTAAAAATTATTATTGATGATGATATTGGTATATCTCGTGCAAGAAACATAGCAATTAATGCCTCAATTGGAGAGTGGATACTTCTTCTTGATGATGATGTAATAATTAATCAAAATATGTTTCAAGACATAAGTAAAAACCTATCTGAGGATGAGCTATTTTATTATGGCAATGTGTTAATTCATGATACTAATATTAATTATGTCCGCTATTATTTAATTAATAAAGATATAAATCTATTGAACTATAATAGAGTTTGCAGTGTTTCCCTTGTTATAAATCGTCAAGTATTTAATAAAATAGGATTATTTGATGAAAATTTAGGTTCGGGAGCAGATTTTGGCTCCTCAGAGGAATCTGACTTTATATTAAGAGCGCTATTAAATAAAATTAAAATTAGTTATCTGAGTAGTTATTTTGTCTATCATAGCAAAGCGGTGCATTCACTTACAAAAGTCGAAAAGTATGCAATGGGTGCTGGAGCTTTGTATAGAAAATATTTATTAAGCGTAAATTTGATTCTGTATTTTAAATTTATTGTTGATTTGCTTCTCAGAATTTTATTCTTATTTTCTTTTCAAAAAAAGAGATATATTTTTTTTAAAGGATTTTTTAAAGGTTTTATGAAATATAGAGATTCTATATGAGGATAAATTTTTTATATAATCTTAAGAAGGTTTTTAATAAGATAGAGATTTATTGGTTAAGGAAAAATAAGGTTGAAAGTAACTTATTTTTAATAAACAAAAATAGCAAAAAAATAAAATCTATTTTGTTATATTTCCCTAATTATGAAATGATGCATTATGGAGATCATTTATTCTTTGAGCCTTTAGCTAGATATTTAAAACTTAAGGGTTATGAATTATATATTTCACCAATTAAAGCAATGGAGTTTTACTTTGAAAGCTTTGGGTATGTAATTTCTGATGATGTAATTATAAATAAATTTGATTTAATTATCACAAAAGTGGAGTTCATAAAGGCTACAAATAAAAATCAGACATTACTTATAGATACAACCTCTAATAAGATTAAAGCGCCATTATGTAACGATATTATTGAAAAAGTAGCGCGCTATCTTGGAGATAATGTTTCTAATTATGATTCTGTTCCAGCATATTACCATGATAAAAACTCAAACTTACTTTTCTTGAGTAGCACTGATAAATATATTATTTTTAATAATTATATTGATTCTGGTAGTATTAGAAGTGGCTTATCTCATCAAAATATAATAATTGATTTTGTTAGAAACTTGAAAAGCAAGACTGGCCTAAAAGTAATACACACTGGCTCCTCTAAAGATAAGAATAATGATGTTCGTAAGTATGATTTTGTTGATATTGATATTAGAGGTAAAACCTCAATAAAACAGCTATTTAAATTGTGCTCATTAAGTAATACTTTATATAATGTTTCTTTTGATGGTTTTCAGATGCATCTATTTTTAATACAAAAAAAGAAGTCTTTTGTCCTTTTTAGGGGGAGGTTTCTCAAGAAGAATGAATATTTTATTAAAAACAATGTTAACCCCCCATTTGTATATGATGATCCAAAAGATATAATTGAGTATATTAATTAGTTGATATCAATGAAAAGAATTTTTGACTTACTGTTTGTAATTTTGATAATTACTTTATTATTATTGCCAATGGTATTTATTAGTGTAGCTATTAAACTCACTTCAACTGGTAAGACTTTATATTGGTCAGATAGGGTGGGCTTAAAAAACTTAACTTTTAAAATGCCTAAATTTCGATCTATGAAAGTAGGCGCGCCAGAATTAGCCAGCCATCTAATTCTCAATCCTGATGATTTTTTAACTCCAATTGGTAAATTTTTGCGACAAAGTAGCTTGGACGAGCTCCCCCAGTTATTTTCAATTTTAAAAGGGGATATGAGTTTTGTAGGCCCACGTCCAGCATTATTTAACCAGCATGATTTGATAGAATTACGTTTAAAAAAAGGCCTACATGAATTGGTTCCTGGAGTTACTGGGTGGGCTCAGATAAATGGTCGTGATAAAATTTCAATTATTGATAAAGTAAGGCTTGATGAAGAGTACATGGTAAAAAAATCCTTCTTGTTTGATTTAAAAATTATATGGCTGACATTGATTAAAATTATGATTAAAAAGGATATTACACATTAAAAAAATGCCAACTTCTAACTTAAAAATTATTAGAAAACCCCTTATGAAATTAACATTTCTTAATCGAACTATCAAGCGTTTGATTATGATGTTTATTGATGCGTTAATGTTAATATCTATCCTCTTTTTTTCGTTTTCATTAAGGTTAGACTCATGGTATTGGCCTAAATCAGATGAATTATTTTTTATTATTTTTGGAGCGCCTTTAATTGCCATTCCTATTTTTATGCTTTTCAAATTGTATCATTCAATAGTCCGTTATATCGGTGGTAAAGCTTTATCTTCTATTGTTCAGGCCGTTTCACTGTATGCTGTAATTTGGGGTTTATTTGGGTATATGCTAAATATTGAAGGCGTTCCTAGGTCTGTTATTTTAATCAATTGGATGCTAACGATTTTAATTATTGGTGGTTCAAGATTATTCGTGCAGTGGGCTTTTCAAGACCAAGTTAATATTACCAATGTAAATAAAAAGAATGTAATTATTTATGGAGCAGGTATTGCTGGAAGACAACTATCTAATGCCCTTCAATTATCAAATGAATATAAGCATATTGCCTTCATTGATGATGATTTGTTAATTGCTGATTCATATATTAATAATATACCTGTCCACTCAAATATAAGACTTGAATTACTTATTGAAAAACATAATATTACTGAAGTTTTTATTGCTATCCCATCACTTTCAAGAAAAAAACAATCAGAAATTATTAAAAAAATTACTTTATTTCCTGTACAAGTAAGAAGTTTACCAAGTGTTTCTGCATTGGCTGGCGGAAAAATAAAAGTTGATGATTTACTAGAAATCAATATTTCTGATTTATTAGGAAGAAGTTCAGTATTGCCTAATAAAAATCTTCTAGAAATAAATATCCATAATAAAGTTGTTATGGTTACTGGAGCAGGTGGTTCAATTGGCTCTGAGCTCTGTAGACAAATAATCTCATTAAAACCCAAAAAAATAATACTTTATGAGATTAGTGAGGCCTCACTTTATTTGATAGATTACGAGCTTAATAATTTAAAAAAGTCTCATGTTGAAATTATTCCTATTATTGGTTCTGTGAAAAATTTTCTAGACCTCAAAAACACTATAAGGTCTCATATGGTCAATACAATTTATCATACTGCTGCATATAAGCATGTGCCTTTAGTTGAATCAAATCCGGTTCAAGGGTTGCTTAATAATTCAATAGGAACAATGTATGCTGCTAAAGCAGCAATTGAAGAAAAAGTAGAAACATTTGTTTTAATCTCAACTGATAAAGCTGTTAGACCAACTAATATCATGGGTGCCTCAAAACGTATAGCAGAATTAATCTTACAAGGGCTTTCTAAGGAGTCACATAAAACATGTTTATCGATGGTGAGATTTGGAAATGTTCTAAATTCAAGTGGATCAGTTATTCCATTATTCAATAAACAAATTAAAGAGGGCGGTCCAGTAACTGTTACTGATTTTAATATCGAGCGTTATTTTATGACTATACCTGAAGCGGTTGAATTGGTTATTCAATCTGGGGCAATGAGCTATAGTGGCGATGTGCTTTTGCTTGATATGGGGAAACCAGTAAAAATTTATGATTTGGCAGTAAAGATGATTAAATTAAGTGGTTTAAAGGTTTTAGATAAAGAAAATCCTAATGGTGATATTGAAATTATATCTACAGGTTTAAGGCCTGGTGAAAAGCTTTTTGAGGAATTATTGATAGGTAAAAAGGCTTTTAAAACAGATCATAAGCTAATAATGCGTGCTCAAGAAAAAATGATTGAATGGGATATATTAGAGCCTCTTTTATCTAAACTAAATAATGCATTAACTAATGGTGATCTTAATAAGATAAAAGAGATATTACATCAGTTAGTACCAGAATATAAATCAAAAAAATAAAGATTTTTTTGGTTAATTAGTATCCTCTACAAATTAAGTGATTTTGCAAAAAAATTTGTTGCCTTAAGGTATCCATGAATGTTGCCACAATCGAAACGTTCACCCTTGAACTTGTAAGCAATAACTTTATTGTTTTTCGCTAAAATATTTAAAGCGTCAGTGATTTGTATTTCACCACCTTTTGCTGCACTTGTATTTTTAAGAATATCAAAAATATCAGGTGTTAGAATATAGCGGCCAATAATGGCTAAATTGCTAGAAGTATCATCTGGCTTTTCAATCATATTTGTTACTCTAAATGTGTCTACTAAGCCATCAATTGGATCACCAGTAATGATTCCATAATTATGAGTTTGATCTAGTGGCACTTCTTCAATTGCTACAACGCAACACTTATACTTTTGATAAATTTTCATGATTTGTGAAAGAACGCTATCACCCATATTAGTACAAAGATCGTCAGCTAAAATAACAGCAAAAGGTTCATTTCCAATTAGTGGTTGACCAGTTAGGATGGCATCGCCAAGTCCAAGCATTTTTTTTTGTCGAACATATGTAAAAGTAGATTGACTAATAATATTTTTAATTTCTTCTAGATAATGTTCTTTACTAGTTCCTTGAAGTTGGTATTCAAGTTCAAAAGCATTATCAAAATGATCTTCAATCGATCTTTTGCCTCGTCCAGTAACTATAGCCATATTTTTAATACCCGCAGAAAGAGCTTCTTCTACACCATACTGTAATAGTGGCTTAGTAAGAATTGGAAGCATTTCTTTAGGAACAGCTTTAGTAGCTGGAAGGAAACGAGTTCCATAGCCAGCTGCAGGAAAGAGACATTTAGTAATCAATTTAACTCTTAAATATATTAATTTAACAAAAACAAGTTTTACCATAATATGTCGAACAATTGACTTTCTATCAGCAAGTTAATTTTATTAATTAGGAAATGATATTTTCTATTTAAATTTATAGAGTTATGTATATTTAAGTGGCTGTCGTATAAAATGCAAGTTCTACTTCTTTATTTTGAAGCCTGTAAAGGCTTAAATCCTAATAGTTTCTTATAAAAAATATGAATAATTCTAATCAAAAAATTTTAGTTACAGGGGGTGCTGGTTTTGTTGGAGGGCATTTTTGTGAGCTAGCTCTAGAAAATGGATATGATGTTGTAATAATTGATGTTTTTAATGATGAGACTTCAGATCCTCAAGATAAATTTACTAATATCAAGTTCATTAAAGAAACAGCTCAAAAAAGTAAATGTAATATAAAAGTATACCAATGTAGCATCAATGATGAACCAGCCGTAAATAAAATCTTTATTGATGAAAAGCCTAATATACTTGTTCATGCAGCTTCACTTGTAAAAGATAGATGGAGTATGGATGTGCCTTTAGATTTTATAGATGTGAATGTTCGAGGTAGTCAAGTTTTAATAAATGCTGTTAGCAAAATTCATACGATTGAGCAAATTATTTTTATTTCCAGTAGAAGTGCGGTAGGCGAAGTATCTGATGCTTCTTCTTCAATGACTGAAGATAGTGCATTTAGACCAATCAACCCATATGGTGCAACTAAAGCTGCTACTGAAGGGTTGTTCTATGCCAATCATCATAATACTAAAATTCCTCTTAAAATTTGTAGAATGCAACCAATATATGGTCCAAGGGGCCGGAATGATATGTTTGTTAAAAGAATTTTAAAATCTATAATTACTGGTGAAGAAATACAAAAATATGGCACTGGAGAGGGGGTAAGAGATTGGCTTTATGTTAAAGATGCCGTAGATGGGATATTTGCAATTCTAAAGTTTGATGTGCCTTTTGAAATTTTTAATATTGGTATAGGAACAGTAACAACTACAAACGAATTAATAGAATTGTGTGAAAAAATTTCTGGAAAAAAAGCAAATATAGTAAATGTTGAGGCCCCTCCAGGCGACGCTCATTTTGCTGGTGTTGCTGATTGTTCAAAAATGAAAAAAATTCTTGGCTGGGAGGCTAAAACAAATATTTCTGAAGGAATTCAAAAAACGTATAGTTATATGTTGAATGAATAAAAAAAATCTAAAATTTAGAATTCAAAATGGTTAAATTTGAAAAATCTAAAAAAATTAAAATTGCTATACTTGGTGCAAGTGGAATTGGAAAATTTCATGTAAGAAATTTTTCCAAATTGAATGTAGTTGTAGATTCAATACTGAGCTCATCAAAAGCTAGAGGTAATTTAACTTCAAAAGAATTAAATAATTCTTTAGGATTAGATATTGATAACTATGAAGATCTTGATTCTCTTCTAATTAAATCTTCTCCTGAGGCTGTAGTTATAGCAACTCCTAATATATTGCATTTTGATCAGATCTTAAAAGTGCTAGATAGAAAAATTCCAGTTTTTTGTGAAAAGCCAATGTTTTGGAATAAACAATATAGTTATAGTAAGTTTTTAAAAAAACTTGAGGTTTTATCAAGTCACCCTAATAGAGCGATTTTTGTAAACACTAGTTCAGCTAATTATATCGAGTCCGTAAGGCCTTACTTGCCCCTCAAAAAAGATATACAGTCATTTAATTTTAATTTTACTACCAAAGGTAACAAAAAAAACCTTGAAATAGCTGAAGATCTCTTACCACATGGCTTAGCTATGCTAATAGAATTACTTGGATGCCATGAAATAATTTCGTTGAGACAAGATCATTCTGAGGATACGTATAAATGCAATTTTTCTTATTGTGGCTGTTCAATCTTTTTTACATTTAAAGAAAGTATATCGTTTAAGAAGAAATTCTTTTTTTCGATAAATGATAAAAAATTTCTAAGAGTTCAGAAAGCAGGTTTCGAAAATTATCAAATTTACCTTGATTGCATTTCAGATAATAAAAAAATGAAAATAGAAGATCCTTTTGAAGTTTATGCTTCTAGGTTTATTGATTTTTGTAGAGATGAATCTACACTCAAAAGTGATGGTTTTATTGAGGCTAGTCATAACCTAGAATTAATGGCAAAAATTCTTCTTAAATAATTCATTTTATTTTTGAAAGAACTTTTAATAATACTTCATGTGCTTTAACCCATGAATCAACTTCCGATGAAAAGCTTGTGAGCGTAATATTATTTAATAACAAGTGATTCTCTAGCTTCTCGAATTTATCTAAACCTTTAATAACTCTCACATCCTTTAAAGATCCTAAAATAACTTTAAACTTTTCACCAAAGTGTTTAGAAAATGCATAAATTACAGCATCTTCTGAGCCTTCACAATTAATTCTAAGTATGATTTCATAATCTTCATAAGTTGTATCTAAGAATTTTTTGTAAGACTCAGCAAAAGAATCAGCAGAGACAATTGGGCATAATGTAAAATTTGACAATGAAATGCCTGGTGTTTTTAAATAAATTGTATTACCTTGGGAATTTTTATCTTGATTCTTATGGTACAGTCGGTTTATTGAGAAACTACTTTTGGATTTATCACCTAGTGCTATACAAAAAATATCCGAAGCAAGTTTATATATTTTTTCACAAATGTGAGATGGGTTTGCCTCAATAAATGCCACTCTGAATTCAGATTGAGCTCCTCTGATCTTTCTTCTTGTTAGTATAAGCGAGTATATTTTTTTAAAACCAATGAAGGCTTTCCTCCGTAAAAGAATAGTTGATATTAACATTCTAAAAATTCTATATATAAACCAACTATTTTTGCCAAAAACTGAGTTATATTCTTGCGCTTGATGGGTGCCTACATCAACCCATATTATTTTTTTGTTCATGTTCTTGGTGTTTTCACTAAGATTAATATTAAATCTAATTTTACTATGTTTTTATTTTTTTTTGTAGTTCATAAATCCTTATAAGAATTTAAAGTTATAATTCATTAGTTATAATTTAAAACTCATATGAATTCAAGTCTAGATGCAATTTATACGCCTCAAAAATATAAATTTTTTTTTCTTATCCTTATTTTTATCTTTCCTAGTTAGTTGCAATCAAAATAATAATTTTTTTGTAATTTATAATGAGTTTTCAGAAGCTTTTCCTTCAGACTTAATTAAAACTTCAGATGGTGGTTTTATTATTTCTGGATGGGGCCGAAGTTCCAATAGTTTTTCCGCTAGCAATGGAATAGCTATCAAATTAGACCCGGATGGTAAGAGCGAGTGGGCTAGAGAGTATGGACGCAATAGTTCATTTGATAAATTTAATTTTGCAATTAGTTTAGGTGGTGGAGAATATTTCCTTGGTGGCACTAAAAATAGTCAAACTTGGATAATTAAAATAAACGCTAATGGCGATATCTTATTTGAAAAGATCTTTGTCAGTAGTCTTTCTAATACCTCTGAAGATGCTTGCTATGACCCTATCAGTAACTCTTTATTTATTGTTGGAACATCTCTTATTGGTGATAAGGATGCAGCAATTCTTGTTGTTGATAATAGTGGCGATGTTCTATCTCAAAAAATATTTAGGAGTTTTGGAGATGAAAATATTTTTTCTTGTAACATTGATAATTCTGACTCTGCTTTAATTCTTACTGGTTCTAAATATGCTATAGGTGAAAATGGTATGGATGGCTTGGTAATGAAATTTGATTTTAATGGAGATTTTCATTGGGAGAGAACCTTTGGTGGTGCTGGTGGTGAAGTTATTTGGGATTCAGAAATAGATAATGAAGGTAATTATGTTTTTTCTGGAAACAGCACCTTTTCTGCATCTGGTACAAGCGCTACAATTTTAAAGCTAAATAAAGCGGGTCGGATGATTCATAATGAATATTTTGAAAACACTCCAAATAGTGCCGCTAAGAATATAATAAAAAGATTAGATAATTCATTTACAGTCATTGGAAGGGCTGGTGAACATTCTGGACATAAAAATAATATGCTTTTAATATTAAATTTAAATAAAAATGGTGACTTTGTATCTCATAAAGTAGTATCTAAGCAAATCGGCTTAGAAGGGAAAATTGCTATAGAGACTAATAGCGGTGAAATACTGGTTGCTGGTTCATCTAGCCAACGTAATATCTTTACTATAAAAATTACTCAATAAATCTCAAAATGCTAAAAAAAATTATTAAGCAAGTCATTACTGTATGGAATATCTTGGCAATTACAGTTGTTATGTTTATCATAGTAAATGCCCTTTTGTGGATAGTTATTATTGCCCGACATTCTTCTAGCGATATTGGCATTGATGTTTCAGCTAACACATATAGCGCTGATGGAAAAAACGACAATAAAATTAATCTTTTATTAAGAGAGACGTCAGCTGAGCAATTTGTTTATGAGCCTTTTACTCAATTTAAAGAAACCCCCTTAAGTAGCCTATACATGAATGTTTCGCCTTATGGTTTTAGATCTATTAGAAACCAAGGACCATGGCCGATAAACTCTAATAATATAAATATTTTTGTGTTTGGAGGATCTACAACATTTGGTTATGGTGCTGCAGATTATCAAAGTATTCCATCTTACCTGCAGGAGCATTTAAAGAACAAAACTGAAAATGTATCGGTGTATAACTTTGGAAGAGCTTATTACTATTCAACTCAAGAAAGGATATTATTTGAAAGCCTTTTAAGCAGTGGTAGTATTCCAGATATTGTAATTTTTGTGGACGGTTTAAATGATTTTTTTAATTATGAAAATACTCCAGCTCTTACCAATACACTAAATAATTATAACAATTCACTTGGTAATGTTATAGAAGATAAAATTGGGAGACTTCCAATAATGCAGTTATACAATTTTGCATCAGTAAAGTTAACAAATGGAGGTCTGCCATCAACAGGACAGGACATAAGCGAAAGTTCATCGAAGGTGCAGAAAGTTATAAGAACGTATGAAAATAATAAGAGAATGATTAATGCAATTTCTACAGAATATAATGTCCAGCCTTTTTTTGTATGGCAGCCAATACCTTTCTATAATTCTTTTCGAGAACTTGATGATTTGAGTGGATGGCTTTCGTATTCGAGATTTGGATACGATGTAATGAATAAAAAGAGATTAAATAATGAGCTAGATGATAATTTTATTTGGCTACCAAATCTAAATTCAGATAGTGAAGATTATATTGATCTGGTTCATTACAGTCCAAAATTTTCAGCTAGAATAGCAAGTTCTATTTCAAATTTTATTTCACCTTATGTTGGTAAAATTTCAAAAGAAAGAAAAAGTGATAAATAAAAATTATTAGTCTAAATTATATTTGCCTTTATAATCTTCAGCTAATATTTTGTTTTGCTGACTTTTATTAAGAATAGAATTTCCGACTACTAATAAATCAAGCTCTGTTCCCATAAAGCATCTAAATGCATCTTCTGGTGTGCAGACAATTGGCTCTCCTCTGACATTGAAAGATGTGTTTACTAACACTGAACAATTGGTTTTTTCCTTAAACTTTGATATTAGTTTGTGATATTTTAAGTTAGTTTCTTTATGTACTGTTTGTATTCTTGCTGAATAGTCTATATGCGTTACTGCTGGAATGCTTGATCGTTTAACGTTAAGTTTATCAATACCAAATAAAGATTCTTCCTCTGAGGTCATCTCAATTCGCTTGTCTTTTTTAACATTGGCAACAAAGAGCATGTAAGGTGAATCACAGTTAATTTCAAACCAATTATTCACGTCTTCGCGCAATACAGATGGTGCGAAAGGCCTAAAACTCTCACGATATTTAACCTTAAGATTGAGTATTTTTTGCATTTTTTCTGAACGAGGATCTCCAAGAATGGATCTACCACCAAGTGAGCGTGGACCAAACTCCATTCTTCCTTGAAACCATCCAACAGCTTTACCGTCTGCAAGAGCATGCGCAGTTTGATCAATCATCTCACTCTCTGATACTGAATTAAAAATAGCACCACAATCTGTAAGTTTTTTTTCTATCAAGTTTTGATCAAACATAGGACCAAGATAAGAGCCTTTCATCGAGTCTTTAGGGTTTACTACTCTTGGTTTATTGAGTTCTTTATGCCATACTGCTAAAGCACCCCCAATTGCACCACCTGCGTCACCTGAGGCGGGCTGAATCCATATCTCTTTAAAATTTTTCTCTAAAAGAATTTTTCCATTCGCAACACAGTTAAGTGCAACTCCACCTGCCATACAAAGATTAGGAATTCCATATTCTTTTGATAGTGAACTAGTCATTTTCAAAATAATCTCTTCTGTTACAGCCTGAATAGATGCTGCTATATCCATATGAAATTGCGTTAATAAGTCTGTATCTGGTGATCTAACTGGCTCACCAAATAATTCACTAAACTTTTTATTAACCATTGTCAAGCCAGTGGCATAATTAAAGTAAGACTGGTTAAGTCTATATGATCCATCATTTTTTAAATCAATAAGTTTGTCAAAAATTAAATTTTTAAATCTAGGCTCTCCATAAGGTGCTAAACCCATAACTTTATATTCACCACTATTAACTCTAAATCCAATGTAGTATGTAAATGCTGAGTAAAGCAGACCCAAGGAATGGGGAAAGTGAATTTCCTTAACAATATCAAGCTTACTTCCTTTGCCAATAGCAACTGTTGTTGTAGCCCATTCACCAACACCATCTAATGTAAGAACAATTGCCTCTTCAAAAGGCGAGGCATAAAATGCACTGGCAGCATGGCTAAAATGATGCTCACCAAACATTAGTTTGTTAATATCAAATTTTTCATCACTTTTTTTTATTTCTTTAATGAGCATATTTTTTAAGAACAGCTTCTCTCTTAACCAAATAGGCATTGCCATTCTAAATGATTGGATACCTTTAGGTGCAAATGCAACGTATGTTTCCAATAAGCGTTCAAATTTTAAAAATGGCTTATCATAAAAAGCTATGTAATCCACTTGATTTAGCTCTAATCCAGCTTCTTTTAAACAATAATTAATTGCATTAATTGGGTAAGCGGGATCATGTTTTTTTCGAGTGAAACGCTCTTCTTGAGCAGCAGCAATAATTTCACCATCAATAATTAATGCAGCCGCACTATCATGATAGAACGCTGAAATGCCTAAAATAGCTTTCATGCCTTAAAATATAGTATAAATAAAAGGAGCGATTGCAGAGCCTTGGCTAAGAACAATCAAACCTCCAAATAGAGCCATCATAAGTAGAATAGGTAACAACCAAAATTTCTTTCTAGCACGGATAAAACTCCAAAGTTCTTTAATAAAAAACATAAAATAAACCCCTAAAATTGATTTTTCATTGAGCTCATTGGCTCTCTTCGTTCAATCCAGTAGGATTGAGCATTAATATCTAACTTGGTTCTAAGTAAATCTTTACCTAATAGTCTCATAATAATCCCAGTCGGCAGGACAGTAGTAAAATAAACTAGCGCCATTATAATCGGCGCAATTATTGAGCCAAGAATTAGTCCAAATTTAAACCATAGTTTATTTAAAACTACTAACATATTTGGCATAAAAATAGCCAAAATAAAAAATACAGCTGATAAAGATAATGACCAAATCCGAATGCTTTCTGAGCTTAACAATGGAAATAAAGCAACTATTAAGAAGATAATTGAAAATACAATACCAAAGGACTTTTCTGAGCCTAGCTTTGTTGGAATATTGCTTAATATTTCTGACATAACTAAATTTATATTATTGAAAAATTATCAACATATTTTATATCAATTGAATTTAATCTTTAATATATCTGAAATAAACCATGAAAAAGTTTTTTAGAAAATAAACATTAAACAATAAATTTATAAGGTTTCTTTAAATAGAAATGATGAAGTTTAGTTGTTATTTGACGAAGCAATCTTTATATTGTTCCCTGATAATAATCAGATCTTCAGGTGTATCAACACTAATCCCATCATCATTTACTTCTTCTGCATTTATAATAATTCTATTTTCAATTAAACGCAATTGCTCTATATTTTCTATTTTTTCCAGTGTGGTTGGAGTCATTTTTAAATATCTAGATAGCAAGTCTTTGCTATACAAGTATAAGCCCAAGCATCTAAAGTGGTAGGGCTTTATTAAGCTGTTTTTGTTCTGGCGAAATGGGATTGGAAGTCTAGAGTAGAACAGCACTTCAGAATGGTCAGAAACAGCAACTTTTACAAGAGAATCGTCTAGAATTCTATGTTGCTCCGTTAACTTGGTTATCGCTTGAATATAAACTGCATTTTTATGCTTATTCAAGCTCATCACAATTTTGTTAATTGCTTCTACATTAATGGCTGGCTCATCACCTTGAATGTTAACAAAATAATCAGCTTCAATCTTAGTCGATACTTCAGCAACTCTTTCTGTTCCATTAAGGCAATTTTTTGACGTCATAATACAAGGTAATGAATACTTATTACAAGCATCCATGATCCTTATATCATCAGTTGCAACATAATATTCTTCAATAATAGACTCTTCAACCCGCTTTGCTACCCAGTAAATCATTGGCTTTCCATGGATATCGACTAATGGCTTTCCTGGAAATCTGGAGGATTCATATCTAGCTGGTATGACACCTATAATTTTTTTTTTATCCAGCACTCCACCCACCATCAACTTTTAGAACTTCTCCAGTCATGTAGTTAGACATATTGGAAGCTAAAAATACACATACATCGGCGATCTCTTTACTTTCACCCCATCTACCCATTGGAGTTCTAGATAATGTAAAGTCATACAATTCTTTATTTGATTGAAAGTTTTCAAAATAAGATGTTTTGCAAAATCCTGGAGCTAATGCATTAATTTGTATATTTTTTTCAGCAAACTCTACAGCTAAGGATTTAGTGAGCCCAACTATTGCTGCTTTTGATAAAACATAGCTTGATAAGCTTTTGAAACCAAGGGTACCAGCAATTGAAGACATGTTAATAATTTTACCACTGGTATTTTTTATCATATAAGGTAGAACAAGTTGACACATAAAAAAAACACTTTTTAAATTTACATCTAAAACTAAATCTAACTCATCAGGATTAATTTTAAGAAAATCTTTTCTGAACCTCATTCCAGCATTGTTAACTAGTACATCAAAAGTCCCAAAAACACTAGCTGCATTCTTTACGAAGTTAGCAGAGTCAATCCTATCACTTACATCACCACAAAAAAATAGGATCCTGTCACTCGACTCATTAAATTCAATTTTGAGGTCATCAATATCTTCCTGGCTTCTTGTAATGAGAGCTAATTTAGCTCCTTGGTTATAAAATTCTCTAGCAATATCTCTCCCAAAACCTTTTCCTGCGCCAGTCACAATACATACTTTATCTTTTAATATCATTTTTTTACTCTTTGATAATTTCTTTGAATGATTCCATAATAAATTTGTCAGATATTCCAGTATAAACTGATGCATGTCCAATTTTATCAAGTAGAACAAATCTCAGCTTGTTATCTTTACGTTTTTTGTCTTTCAACATAATCTTCATGCAGACATCTATCAAACTATATCTTTCAAAACCATATTTTGAAGCTGAAAAAGAAATTGGTAGATTGTATGATGATAATAATAACTTAGTTTTAGTTTTAACATCTTTAGGCGTATTTAAATAAAGTTCGGAAAGTTTTAATACTGCCATTATGCCCAATGAAACTCCTTCACCATGTCGAAAAATTTCACTTTTATTTTTTTGAGTTGACATTTCTATTGCATGCCCAAGGGTATGGCCATAATTTAGTAATAAACGTTTACCACCTTCTTGAATATCGTTACGAACATGATCAACCTTAATATTAATTGTTTTTTTCATACAATAAACTAAATTAGTCAATTTTTTTTGTAGAATATTATTTCTATTGATTTCCAGATAGTTAAAAAAATCACTATCGGCAATTAGTGCGCACTTAATGACCTCTGCAAAACCTGAATTATAATCTCGCATGCTCAAACTTTCAATTAAGTTGAGATCCATAAAATTGGCTTTAGGGTGATGGTAATTCCCAACTGCATTTACTGTATCTCGAAAATTTACTGCTACTTTACCTCCGATACTGCTATCAATCATTGCCATCAAAGTTGTAGGGACTTGAATAAGTGTCATTCCCCTGTACCAAGTGCTAGCAACAAAGCCTGCCAGGTCCCCAATAACACCCCCACCTAAGGCGATTATTACTGAATCTCTTGCAAAGTTTTTAGTTTCCATTTCACCATAAATCCTCAAAACCTCGCTAAATGATTTGCTATTTTTTCCTCCTTTCATGATGTGTAAATGAGGTAATAATTTTCTTGATGATAAAGATGTAAAAATTAATTGAGCGTAGTTCTTTTCAAAGTACTCATCAGTAACAATTAAAATATTTTGACCTTTTGAGTTTTCTTCAAGGAAAGAGCCTATTTTCTCATGAAGATTTTTACCAATATAGGCGTTATATTCATGCCCAGGAATATTAATATTAATGATTTCCAATTTAATTTTCCTCTGAATTTAAGCCAGCATTTATAATAAGTTCGGCCATTTTATAATCATCTTCTCTTTCAATTTCAAAGCCTTCAAAATGTCCAATTTTTTTTATAAAGGGCTTGTCCCCAATTCTTTTTCTTTTATGACTAAATAAATCTCTTGTAAAAACATATACTGAAGAAGTTTCAACAATAACAGAATGAAGTTTTTGAATTGCTGGAGTGTCATGATTTTTAGAAAAGTTTAGAGGTTTATCCTTAAACCATATGGGCTTCCTAATGGAATTAGCAGTAAATGCTGAATCATATTGTAAAGAAGAGACTTGATTGATGCAGTCCTCAATAGTTTTAGGCTTAAGAAAAGGGCTTTTTGGATGAATAAGCACCACAATATCAGCATCATTTTTTGATAAAAAGCTTTCAATAATATCTTCTATAGATGTCTCATTAGAGTCAAGCTCGAAATGTCGCTTTAAAAAAGTATATTCAGTCTTATCATCCATATAGTCTTTAAATTGACTATTTGATGAAAAAATGACAACTTCATCAATTATTTCTACCTCGTTGATTAGTCCAACAGTTCTAGATAGTAGAGATTTTCCACCAATATTTAGAAGAGGGATACAGCTAAGTAACTTTGGAGATGGATTGTAGTCTGACCAAAAGGGTATTAATGCAACAACTTTCATATTAAATCTATTCAAATTTTTTATGAAATAAATTATATCATTCTAAGCTTAATAATATTGATTGAATCACATATGTAAAATTTAGATTTTAGATTCTAAAGCGTAATTTTCTTTAACATTAATTAATTAATTTAGCCGCCAAAAAATATAAGATTTATTTGGTGAAATTTAACTAAATTTTTTTAATGAATATTTTTAAGTTAAGAAATTTTGGTATAAAAATGCTATCTGATTACTAGATATTTATATAATAATATTATGTAAAATAAATCTACTTATTTTCATTTGGCTTTGAAGTTCGATAAATATTTATGAAATTAAACGATAAAATTTATGTTGCAGGCCATAAAGGCTTGGCTGGATCAGCTATTGTAAAAAATTTAGAATTAAGAGGCTATAAAAACTTAATTTTTCGAACTCATGCAGAATTGGATTTAATAAACCAGGCGAGTGTTGCAAATTTTTTTGAGCAAGAAAAGCCAAATTATGTAATTCTCGCTGCTGCGACTGTTGGTGGTATTATTGCAAATAATAATTATCGCGCTGACTTTATTTATGAAAATTTACAAATTCAAAATAATGTTATTCATCAAAGTTATTTAAATGGTGTTGAGAAGTTATTATTTCTTGGAAGTACATGTATTTATCCAAAAGAAACGCCACAACCAATGTCTGAAAATTATTTATTAACCTCTCCATTAGAGTATACCAATGAGCCATATGCGATAGCTAAAATAGCTGGCGTTAAAATGTGTGAAAGCTATAATTTACAATACGGCACTAATTATATTTCTGTAATGCCCACAAATCTTTATGGACCTAACGATACTTTTAATCTTGAAAAGTCTCATGTGTTGCCATCTTTGTTAAAAAAAATGCATCTTGCAAGACTTTTAAGTGAAAAAAAATATGATGATATCGTTAATGATTTAGGCTTTGATGATTTTAATAAAGCTAAGCAGTATCTAACCAATTTCGGTGTATCTGAAGATAAAGTAGAGATTTGGGGGACAGGCAAACCAAGGCGTGAATTTCTATATTCTGAAGATATGGCTGATGCTTGTATATTTCTACTTGAAAATTTTAATTTTAGTGACTTTATCAAACCAGGCCTAAAAGAAATTAGAAATACGCATATAAACATTGGTACAGGTTCTGATGTTTCGATATCTGAGCTTGCAAAAATTATTAAAGTAATTGTGGGATATTCTGGCGATATATTTTTTAATACTAAAAAACCTGATGGAACTATGCTTAAGAGAACTAATACTGACAAGATAAATTCATTAGGCTGGTCTCATAAGACTAAACTTTCAGATGGTATCCAAAAAGTTTATGATGAGTATATAAAATGAAATTACATCTTGGGTGTGGAAAAAAATATTTAGAAGGCTTTGTACACGTTGATTTATTGAAATATGATCACATAGATTATATAGCTCCAATACATGACTTGTATTTTGCAAAAAATTCTAGCGTTGAAATGATTTATGCATCCCATGTCTTGGAGCATGTTGATCGCAATAGTTATGAAAAAGTTCTAGATGAATGGTATAGGGTTTTAAAGCCAAAAGGCATACTACGAATCGCAGTGCCAGATTTTGGTGCTTGCGTTCAACATTATATTACATCAGGAAACTTAAATGATATTTTGGGGCTACTTGCTGGCGGTCAAAAAGATAAATATGACTTTCATAAAATGATATTTGATGAAAAATTGTTGACACATTCACTTATGAAAGCAGGATTTATAGAGGTTAAAAAATATGACTGGAGAGAGAATGAGAGTGTTAATTTAGATGATTTTTCTCAAGCATATTTACCCCATATGAATAAAGAATCAGGACTGCTTATGAGTTTAAATCTAGAAGCCATAAAATAAGTTAAAAAATCTACAAACTGTCTAAATGAAATTGATTCAATTTCAAATATATATATTCTGTAATAATAAAAAACTAAAAAATATTATTTCATCCTAATATTAGGGTTTTAAAAGCGTGTTTATATTTATTTTGGTTTAGTTGCTATAAAAACTAAGCTTCTAGAGAGAAGAGTTCTAATGCTAAATAGGTGTTTAATTATTTCTATTCTGTTCGCTTTGCTACTTGTTATTTTCCAGTCTCTGAAGTTTAGCCATAATCCAATAATTAAAAAAGGTGACAAGAAAGGTAATAATATTATTCTTTTCATTCTTCCACCGGAGGGAGTCTCAACTTTCATGCCATGGCATTCTGTGTAATATCTTAGTTGACCATATGAAACATGAGAAATATGCCCCTTGTCACCCAATATGTTGTCTTTGAGAGGTATTTTATCAAAAGGATCAAATTGATAAAGATAACCAGAGCATAGGAACTGCCATCGAGAATAAAGATTTTGGATATTTGGTGTTGTAATTATAAGGATGCCACCTCTTTTCAGAGTTCTTGAAAATTCGGTAAATAGCTGATATGGTGAAAAAATATGTTCAATGCCTTCACAACAAATAATTGCATCAAACTCTTCATCTAAAAAAGGCAAATGCTTTTCCATGTCAACTTGAGAAAATTGAGGCTTGTCTTCATTTATATCTGCACTTATTACCTCCATTCCATATTGATTAAGTTGTTCTCCAATCCACCCGTTTCCAGCAGGAATATCCAAAACTTTTTTATTTTTTAAGTCACCCTGAAAGTGACTCTTTACTTTTTTAACAGCAATTTCCATATAGTCTGAATGGTATGGAACATGAGAGAATGTTGGTTGGTTCATAAGCTTGATAAATAGTACAAAGCGTAAATTTTATATTATAATTAATAGGATTAAATAATTATGTTGTAGATCAATTTAAGTAACTTTAACGTTAGAACAAGGTAGGTATGAAAGCAGTAATTTTAGCTGGTGGACTAGGGACTCGTATTAGCGAAGAAACTAATGTCAAGCCAAAGCCAATGATAGAGATTGGTGGTAAGCCCTTATTATGGCATATTATGAAGATGTATTCAGCTCATGGTGTCAATGACTTTATAATTTGTTGTGGGTACAAGGGTTATGTAATTAAAGAATATTTTTCTAATTATTTTTTACATCAAGCCGATGTGACTTTTTCTATGAAAGAGAATTCTATGAATATCCATAGGAAGAGGGCAGAGCCTTGGACTATAACTCTAGTTAATACTGGCGATAATACAATGACAGGTGGAAGAATAAAAAGGGTTTCAGACTTTTTAGAAGATGAACATGCATTTTGTTTAACCTATGGCGATGGTTTAGCGGATATCAATATTTCAAAATTATTAGCTTTTCATAAGAAGCATGGCAAAGACGCTACAATTTCTGCAACTTACCCTCCAGCAAGATTTGGTGCGCTAGTTATTGAAAATGATCACGTAACAAGCTTCAAAGAAAAGCCAGAAGGCAAAAATTCGTTTATAAATGGCGGTTTTTTTGTGCTTTCCCCTAAAGTGTTGGAAAGAATAACAGGCGATGATTGTATTTGGGAGCATGGTCCACTTAAAGCGTTGGCTGATGATGGAAATCTAATGGCTTATAAACATGAGGGTTTCTGGCAACCAATGGATACTTTAAGAGATCTGGTTCACTTGCAATCACTTTGGGATACTGATAGTGCTCCTTGGAAATGCTGGTGATTAGTTTTGATTGATTCCAAATTTTGGCAAGGAAAACGTGTTTTCCTTACTGGCCATTCTGGCTTTAAAGGAAGCTGGCTTAGTCTACTTCTGTCATCACTTGGCGCTGAAGTGAAAGGCTATGCACTGCCCCCGCGTAATTTACCATCATTATTTAATGAAGTAAAAATTGACTCAATAATTGACTCACAATTTGGAGATATTAGAAATTTAAAAACACTTCATAAAAGTATGACTAATTTTAACCCTAGTGTTTTGATTCATATGGCAGCGCAACCCCTGGTTAGATATTCCTATATTGAGCCAATCGAAACTTTTGAAACTAATGTTATTGGAACAGTTAATGTTTTAGAAGCTGCACAAAGTTGCTTAAATTTAAAAGCAATTGTTAATATTACGTCAGACAAGTGCTATAAAAATGACGGCCGTTCTCAAGGATATTCTGAGGAAGATGCTTTGGGTGGGATTGATCCTTATAGTTGCAGTAAAGGCTGTGCAGAATTAATAACCACATCTTATCGAAAATCTTTTTTACAAAATCAAGATATAGGTCTTGCTTCAGCAAGAGCTGGCAATGTGATTGGAGGCGGTGATTGGTCTTCAGATAGACTAATTCCAGATATTTTAAGGTCGTTTCAAAAGGGTGAACCTGCTGTAATTCGAAATCCAAAAGCAATTAGACCTTGGCAACATGTTTTAGACCCATTGTCTGGATATCTTATTTTAGCGCAAAAAATTTATTCTGATAATCTCAAGTATTCTGAGAGCTGGAATTTTGGGCCTAATGAAAAAGACACAAGGTCAGTAGAGTGGATCTTAGATAAAATGACTTCTAAATGGCCAAACTCCAGTTGGGAGTTGGAGAAAGAGAAAGAGTCTCAACCTCATGAAGAGGATTTTTTAAGGCTAAATATTTTAAAAGCAAAAGAAAAATTACAGTGGGAACCAACTTGGGGGTTAAACTTAACTTTAGAGAAAATTTTAGCGTGGCATAGATCCTGGTTAAACCAAGATGATATGCAGTCTTTATGTTATTTAGAAATTGAAGAGTTTATGCGAGATATGAAAAATGAAAAACATTGAGGAATTAAGGAAAGAAATTGCAATTCTTGTTAAGGATTATGCGGCCATCAAATATAAAGAGGAGTCTTTTGTTCCAGGCATTACTGTGATACCCGCATCTGGAAAAGTTATTGGCACGACAGAGCTTCAATATATGGTTGATGCGTCACTAGATGGCTGGCTTACTTCTGGACGTTTTAATAGTAAGTTTGAAGAAGATTTAGCAGGCTTTATTGGAGTTAAGCATTTAATTACAGTAAATTCCGGCTCTTCAGCTAATTTGGTTGCTTTTTCAACTCTTACTTCTCCAAAATTAGGCGAAAGAGCAATAAAAAAAGGTGATGAAGTAATTGGAGTAGCTGCTGGTTTTCCTACAACAATTAACCCAATTGTTCAGTTTGGAGCTATTCCAGTATTTGTCGATGTTGATTTAAAAACGCATAATATTGATCCCAGTCTGATTGAAGAAGCGATAACTTCAAAAACTAAGGCAATTATGCTAGCGCATACCTTGGGAAACCCTTTTAATCTTGAAATAGTTAAAGAGATATGTAAAAAAAATAATCTTTGGCTTGTGGAGGATTGTTGTGATGCCTTGGGAGCAAAATATAACGGCACTCATGTTGGAAGTTTTGGCGACATTGCGACCTGTAGTTTTTATCCTGCACATCATATAACTATGGGTGAAGGTGGTGCTGTTTTCACAAACAACAAAGAGTTAATTTCCATAGCTGAATCATTCAGAGATTGGGGGAGAGATTGTTACTGTAATCCTGGTTGTGAGAATACATGTGGCAAACGCTTTAGTCAAAGCCTTGGTGATTTACCCCAAGGATATGACCATAAGTACATTTATTCACACTTAGGTTACAATTTAAAAATTAGTGATATGCAGGCTGCATGTGGATTAGCTCAATTAATGCGTTTGCCAGAATTTATAGAAAAACGAAATTATAATTTCAATTATTTATTAAGTCGCCTTTCAACTTTATCTGATTTTTTAGAATTTGTTGAACCAACTAAAAATTCCATCCCATCATGGTTTGGGTTTCCAATTACAGTTAAAAAATCCTCAGTTTTTAGACGAAATGACTTAACTTATTATTTAGACCAATATAAAATTGGAACACGATTGTTATTTGCTGGAAATATAACCAAACAACCTTCATTTAAAGATGTTGAGTACAGAATTCAAGGTACCCTTAAAAATACTAATATAATTATGAATCAAACATTTTGGCTAGGTGTTTATCCAGGAATTGAAACAGAGCATTTAGATTATGTAATTGAAAAATTAGAGGGTTTTTTCTTAGGTGATTAAGATGAAATTTGAAAATACCCAAATACAAGGTTGCTATCTAGTAAAAAACAATACAATAAATGATGATCGAGGCTCATTAACAAAGTTGTACCATAAGTCAAGTTTTTTATCACAAGGCGTTGACCTGACATTTAAAGAACAGTTTATCACAGTGTCACATAAAAATGTTTTACGTGGTATGCATTTTCAGCTCCCCCCCTATGAAAATAGTAAGTTAATATCCTGCTTAAGTGGCAGTGTATTAGACGTAATAGTTGATTTGAGAGTAAATTCACCCACCTTCTTAAAGTATGATTCTTTTAAATTAATAGGCTTAGATAAGCTGACTCTATTTATACCTAATGGAATTGCGCATGGATTCATCTCTCTTGAAGATAGCAGTGCTATGCTCTACAGCACAACATGTGAATATGATGCTATCTATGATAAAGGATTATTATGGAATAGCTTTGGTTTTGACTGGCCCTGTCAAGAGCCTATATTGTCATTAAGGGATAGCAATCATATGACTTTCGATAATTTTGTAAGTCCCTTTACATTATGAAAATCTTTCTTACAGGAGGCACAGGCTTTATTGGTTCAAATTTTTTAAATTCTGCTCATCGATCTGGATATGAAGTTATTGCGCTTAGAATGAAAGGATCAGTTCCTAGAGTAAAATTAGAAAAAGAGCCTATTTGGGTAGAGGGTCGTTTAGACGAAAATTTTTCAAAAATAATGATAGGTTGTGATGTATTGGTTCACTTTGCTGCACATTCTGCGAATCCACCATATGACAGTATTGAAAACTGTTTATACTGGAATTTAACAGCTACATTACAATTGTTTAATCAAGCAGAAAATTCTGGAATAAAAAAATTTATAATTGCTGGCTCATGTTTTGAATATGGCCTTTCTGGAGAAGATTATGAATTTATTCCAACAAGTGCTCCTCTAAAGCCAACTAATTCTTATGCGGCATCTAAAGCAGCCTTATCTACTGCTCTATATAGCTGGACTTTAGATAAAAAAGTTGAAGTGCAGATATTAAGAATTTTTCAAGTTTTTGGCGATGGTGAGCTGGATAATAGATTGTGGCCATCTTTAAAAAGAAGTGCGTTAAAAGGTGAAAATTATTCTATGACCAAAGGTGAACAAATTAGAGATTTTATACATGTTGATGAAGTTGTAAAGAAATTTTTGAATGCATTAAAGTTTAAAAAAACAAAAAAAGGTTTTCTAAGAGTAATAAATATTGGTAAGGGTGACCCTTTAACTGTCGTCGATTTTGCTAAATTATGGTGGAATAAATGGGAAGCTGAAGGCAAGCTTGAAGTTGGAGTTATTTCATATAGAGAAAATGAAATAATGAGGTTTGTTCCTGAAGTTGATAACAAATGAATCTTAATATTAACAAGATAGTTGGAGAATTTTATACTCCAAGTAAACAAGGAGATATAGCGTTATTAATCGCATCATACCAACCGAATGAAGACGCCTCTAAGCTCTTAAGAATAGCAATTAATTCAATTTTAAAATTTAAACCAGATAATGCAGACATATGGGTTGTAGATGTTGGATCTCCAAACTCAAGCTTTAAAGTTTTACCAAATGAGTATCCAAGTGTAAATTTTATTATGACTGACTATACGCCGAGAAGCTGGGGCCATAATTCTTATAAAAGAATTCTACTTGAAAAATTACTTTTTAGAAAGCCTCCAAGATGGGGTTCTTATGCAAATGCATGGACTTTAGAATATGCGATTAAGTTGTTCTCAGATTTTCATTATAACCCCAAATATTTTATGACATTACAAATGGATATTTTGTTTACTAGTAAAAAATTAATTCCTTATATGCTCTCTTTATTTAATGAGAATACTGCTGCTGTAGGAGTGTTGAAACAAAAAAATATTTCTAAAACTACAGACATTCTTCATTCTTTAGGTTGTATGTGGAAAAATGAAGTTTTTTCATCACTTAAATTGTCAATGGAGCCATCTTGGCCAAAATTTGATGTTGGTGAATTTGCTATTAAAAAAGCAGTTGATAATGGATACAATATCAGAAGCCTTGAGTGTAGCTATTCAGATCCAAATATAATCGAATTTTTCCCACCTATATTCAAAGAAATGGTAGATGTTGACCGGTCAATTGACTCTATGGGTAATGTAGTTTTTATGCATCTAGGAAGAGGAATTGCTAAGTCCGATGGCTCATACGACAAGAAAGGAAAAATTACAGTGACCAAATGGGAGTTATGGTTTAATAAGTTTAATAAATTGAAGAAAAAAAATAAAATTAATTAATGTCTAATTTAATGTTAAAAAATGCCTATAAATAATTATGAAATTGATAAATTTAAAATGAATTTATTATCAGAGTGCCCTAATGGATGTAAATCTACCCTTATTCCGTCTGGCTTGATTGTAGAGGAGGGCGAGATTAATGAGTGCTTAATATGTAGTCAATTAGTTAGCTCTTGCTCGAAATCACACTACGAAATTTCAAATCAAAAATGGAATAACGAAGAAGGCACTTGGCCCTCAAAAAAAGCCTCTAAACGCTTGCTGAAAAGAAGAAAAAAAGATATTAATATTTTAGCAAATTTATTACATAAGAATTATTCTGAAATTCATATTTTAGATGTTGGTTGCTCGAATGGGTCTTTTGTTTCTATAGCAAATAGTCTTGGCTTGCAATCTGAGGGTGTAGATCCTTCTGAAAAGGCCGTTGCTAATGGTTTAAAAAAAGGATTAAATCTACATGTTGGATTTTTAGATGAGGTTTCTTTTCCTGATAACTCCTTTGACGCAATAACTTTATACGAGGTTATTGAGCATATTGCTGATCCTGTTGATTTACTGAAGGAATGTGCTCGAATTTTACATCCTGAGGGCATTTTGTTGTTAGGGACTGGTAATGTCAATAGTTGGACTCGAAGTTTTAGAAAAAATAGATGGGATTTTTTTGATATGGAAAAACACGGAGGGCATATTAATTTTTTTTCACCTAAGTCATTGGCTATTTTAGCTCCACGAGTTGGCTTCAAAGCTATAAAAGTCAATACACATTCTGTGAAATTTTATGAAAAAGATGAACTCCCATTTATTTTATATAGACTAATTAAAATATTCACTGAACTCTTAAATTTACCAGCGAATTTACTAAATAAAGGACACCAAATGGAAGTTTATTTGCAAGTGAAAAAGTAGACGTGTTAGAGATTAAAATCTTTAGCTAAGGATTTTTTAATATTTATTCGTCTTAGAGTTTAAATAGTGAAAGAATAATATAGCTGCAGTTTCCTAGATATACGTAATTTATTTAAGTTAAGCCCATTTGATTATGTAAACTATTAATTTATTTTTATGAATTAGTAAGTTCAATAGGTTAAAAAAATTTTGAAAATAAGTATTAATTCACCAATAACTAATAAGTCATTCGGCGGTGGCGGGCTATCTTTTGTAACTCAATTCCAGCGCTATCTTAAAAGTAATAAAGTCAGTGTTATAAATCACCTTGATGATAATGACATAGATTTTATTTTAATTGTTAATGTCACTTTTTCTTTTTCTTATAGTTTCTACAAGGCAGCTTTGTATAAGATTAGCAATCCCAAAGTTATCATAATCCATCGTGTAAATGATTCAGGTTATCAGAGAAATAATAATTTCATGACAAATTTATTAACTTCATGTAGTAGCTATTCAGACCATTTGATCTATGTTTCTTCATGGCTGTATAAGGAAATGATTATCAAAATCAAAAATCCATCGGCACATTCAGTGATTCTCAATGGAGTTGATATAGACTTAAGTAACGTGAGTAAAAAAATTCCATGGGATGGTAATTCAAAATTAAAAATTATTACGCATCATTGGAGTGCTAATTATAGTAAAGGACATGAATTCTATCAAATACTTGACGGGTTATTAAATCAAGAGAAATTTAAGAATAAATTTGAATTTACCTATATTGGTAATTATCCAAAAAATCTCTTCTATCAAAATACTAAATTACTACCAGCTATGCCCAGAGAAGATTTAGCTGAGGAGATTAGAAAGCACGATGTTTATTTGTCTGCTAGTAAAAATGAAGCAGGTGGTATGCATATTATTGAAGGTATTAGTCTTGGGCTTCCCACTCTATATATCGACTCGGGAGGGACACCAGAATATGCTGAAGGTTGTGGTCTCATGTTCACAAAAGATAACTTTGAGGTTCAAATTCAAAAGATTCATAAGGAATATTTCGATTATTATAAAAAAATAGGCAAATATAGTTTTTCAGGGTATGAAATGTCAAAAAATTACTTGTCATTGTTTCAAAATTTACTTGATGAGCAGATAATTATATCGAGTAAGTCTAAAATTATTGATAGTTCTTTTAGAGTGAAATTATTTTTAATTTTTAAAGAGAAGACGTTTAAGTTTTATAGATATTTCTATGTAATGCTTAGTAAATATCGCTAATAGCAATAAATAGTTCACTGAGTAGTATTTAACATTCTGTGAAATAAAGTTCTTTTTTAAATTTTTAATAACTTCTAAAGAATTGTATTAATTATTGTTATGAATAATTTAGTTAAATGCAGAATATTTTTTTTAGTATTTTTTAGACTTATAAGGAATTTGAATGATGCAATTTTATAAACTAATTTTATTTATCTCTACTATTCTGTCATCATAAGTTTTTGCATTTAATGAAAGAAGATGGAATGGTATGTAGAAATAATTAATATACTTTATGAGCAGTTTTGACAGATGATCTCATTTTAATAAGCTTTAAAACTTCCTTGTCAGCCTTTTGAGATTCTGATGGTGCAAATAATGCTTTACCTCTTTTCCTTACTTTTTCATTGGGTTTACACAAATAATAAACTGCTAAACTTTTCCTGTACTCATTTTTTGGGCACTTTATTGGGTCGGGCAACCCATGCCAACTATTTTGAGTCGTATCAAATAAAATAGCTCTATTAAATTTAGGAACAATACTTTTTATTAACTTTCCAGGTTTCTCAAAGCTTTTATTTCCCCACATCCCTAATGAGCCACCCCAATTTTCACTCCAATTTGAATTGAGATAAATAATTAAATTAAACTTTCTTTGCAGTCCCAATTTAGGATGAATAGAGTAATCTAAATGTGTGTTAAGTTTTCCACCATGCTTATGAATATGCCAACCACCACCATTCAAACCCATATCAGAATGGAGTTTATTTTTCTTAAAAATTTTTTTTTCTAATATTGAAACAAATTCATCAGAATTTAAATAGTTAAATACTTGATATGTGGTTTTTGGAAAATAATTCCAGATATTGTTTAGTTTTTTTACTTCGATTGCATTATTGTATTTTTGCCAAATATCTGAGTCGTAATTTGGGAATTCATTCTCTAATTTTTTAGCAATTTCAGTCTCAAAAAAATTATCAATGATGCAATGATCATATGGGCCTTCTTTTGAGAAGTTATTTAATGAAGTATTTAAATTTTTTAAATTAATAAACATAAGTAAACTTTAAGAAAAATGATTTGATAGAGTTTTTTTTCATTTAGTTCTCCCTTTATTGATTAGTCTATATTGAAGAATATGACTTGATTATTTTTGTCATAAATTCCACCTTTCATTATTAAAGAAACCTTATCTTCAACAGCAGACTCAAATGTAGCATAACTTTCTCCACTGTCTTCAACCATTATATCTAAACCGTCTAAAGTAAATTATGCAAACTGATCTTCAACTCGTTCATATTTGATTTCAAAACCAAATACCTCAAGGTAGAACTTTTTAGTAACCTAAATATCTTCAAATAAAGTTCAGGCACTAATTTAAATTTGGTCATTCTAATCCTCTACGATTTTCGCATAAAAAGTGTTACTAGTGGAAAATCCAAACCATACCAGAGTATATGACCACCAAATATTGCAATAAATATTGAAATAAATCCCATTTGAATATTCTACTAGGGTTTTTACAAGAGGGAAGGGGGCTATAATCTGTTCAATACTACTCGACCGTGACGGAATAGAATGGATTGTCGGTGTTTCTGACCATAGTTAGTGCCTTAGATTAATATTGCTTCGACGTGTATTTTTTAATAGTATTAGTTGCTATTACAGACTTCTGCTGCGATTCCTTCTAACTCTATTTAGTGATCATCTTTTGATATTTTTATCTCAAATACAGTTTATAAAAATCATAGCCTTATAATAATGTAAATATAGGAATAAGTGTGCTTATCAAAATGGATTAGTTCACCACCAAATAAATCTATTACATCTTTTAATTGGATGTCACCAACTGGATCCTCAATAGTTGGTGGAAAATTACTATAACCAAAAATTAGTATAGATCCCTTTTTTGCAATTCTTTTCCATTCTTCAGCTGTTTTGTAAGGATCCTGTGATTGATCAAATGAATTTGAATATAATATTGAGAATTTATTATTCCATTTTATTGGCATTTCATCAAACGATCCAACCCAGACATCTTGACGTGCTGCATCAGGATTTATGTCTACACCAATAACAGATTTATCATTAATCGAAGATACTTTGGATCTATTAACGCTTTCGATTATTGGAAATATAGATGTAAATCCTTTTTTTCTTATTTGGAATAGTTTTATCAACGTGATTAAAAAGTGATTTTTTTTAAAAAAACAATTTCTAAAAAGATCTATTTCACGACCATTTCTTGTTCCAAGGCATATTATTGGACCAGAAACCACATTTAAAGAGTTAAGAATTGAATGAAAGGCAAGGACTTCATCAAAATCGACCTTGCAGTATGAAAATTTTGAAACGCTGCGAGCAATTTGTAATTTAAAATATTTATCCCTATCTTTATGTTTAAATATATTCATTGTTCTTTAGCAAACTTAAATTTCATAATCTTGCATAAATGAATATATAAATTCTTGGTATTCAGTTTTATTTTCTGAATTTTTCATATAAAGTCAATTCTACTCCACAGTGACGGAATAGTTTCGCTCGTTTCTGTTTTTGACCACCTTCAAATGTCTTATCTTATGGATTAGGTTCTTATATCAAACAATTCCAAGATACAGTTCTATCTAATGATGAAATTGACAGGATATGTAGTTTACTTATTAGTACTGAAGGTAAGATTTCAAAACAAGAACATCTTCAATCATTACATGATAGACATACTTCGGATACTGTCTGTCCTTCATGTGGATCTGACTTGGTGGAAAGAACAGTTAAACAAGGATCAAGAACAGGTAACAGGTTTTCAGGATGTAGTAATTATCCTAAATGTAAATTTTCAAAAGACATTCAAGTCAGTTATGAAGAAAGGAAACCAATTGGTATTTGGATTGTAATCTTGGTTGTTATTGTTTTAATTGGTTTATTGTCTAACTAACAACTAAAAAGGATAAAAATTGACGTCTAAAGGGGAACGAGCGAAACTACTCAACAGTGACAGATTTAGCTAAATTTCTAGGTTTATCGATGTCTGTGCCCTTTATTATAGCGACATAGTAACTTAACAATTGGAGTGGTATAGTAAAAATAATTGGAGCAGTTATTCTACCAAGGTTTGAGGTAATTGGAATTACTTCCATTGAGTCCATTGGAGCAACCTTTGAATTTTCATCTTCGAACACAATCATTTGCGAGCCCCGCGATTTAACTTCCTGTAAATTAGACTTTAACTTTTCTAAAAGCTCATCATTAGGAGCAATAGCAATTACTGGCATATCTTTATCAATGAGTGCGATTGGCCCATGTTTAAGCTCGCCTGCTGGATATGCTTCAGCATGAATATAGCTAATTTCTTTTAACTTAAGGGCGCCTTCCATAGCAATTGCATGCATCGTTCCTCTTCCAAGAAAAAGCGCACTAGTCTTGTCCTTAAAGCGCATTGCTAATTCTTTGATTTGTGTTTCTTGAAGCAATGCCTCATTGATTAATCCTGGCAATCTTTTTAAGCCATCAATAATTTCCTTTTCTTGTCTTTTGTTAACTGACTTTTTTAGTTTGCCAATAGAGCAAGTGAGGAGAGCTAGAGCAACAAGTTGAGTTGTAAATGCTTTTGTACTAGCTACCCCAATTTCAGGGCCAGCATGAGTTAAAAAAGTGAAATCAGAAATTCTTGTTAGGCTAGATTCTTCAGAATTAGTTATACAAAGGGATGTAATATTGCTATTTATTTTTTTTGCAGCCTTTAGAGCCTCAACTGTATCAGCTGTTTCACCACTCTGAGAAAGAGTAACGAAGAGAGTGTTATTTAATAGGATTGGCCGACGATACCGATATTCGCTTGCTACTTCTATATTGCATGGTATCTTCGCAATATCTTCTAACCAATATTTAGCAACTAAGCCGGCGTTATAACTTGTTCCACAAGCTACAATTTGAACTTGTTTAATTCTACTAAAATTTTCTTTAGCTTTATGTCCAAAAGATGAAATTAGAACTGAATCATTTGTTATGCGTGACTCTAATGTATCCCTTATAGCTTGAGGCTGTTCGAAAATTTCTTTTTGCATAAAGTGATCATAATCTCCTAAATCCACCTGACCTGGATTTATTTTTGAAGTTTTGGTAGGCCGGTCAACCAAGTTACTATTTAGATCGTAAATTGTAATTTTGTCTATTTTTATTTCCGCAACATCTCCTTCTTCTAGAAAAATAAATTCATTAGTTACAGATAAAAGTGCCATTTGATCGGATGCAATATAATTTCCATATTTCCCAATTCCTATCACTAGAGGCGATCCTTTTCTAGCAGCAATAATTTGATCTGGGTATTTAGATGAAATAATTCCTAGTCCGTAAGATCCAGAAAAAGATTTAATTGCTAGTTGCACTGATGAGATCAAAGAAGGGCATGATTTCATTGCAAAGTCTATTGCATGTGCAATTACTTCAGTGTCAGTTTCAGAAGAAAATGAGTAGCCTTTGCTTAATTGATCATTTTTAAGTTCAACATAATTTTCAATAATTCCGTTATGAACTAAGCTTACTGAATTCATTGATATATGAGGATGAGCATTGTCAATAGAAGGCTCACCATGAGTTGCCCAACGAGTATGAGCAATTCCAATGTTTCCACTAATTTTTTGCTCTCTTGCTTTTAAATTATCTTCAAGATTTTTAACTTTACCAACTGTCCTTGCTCGATCAAAAGTGTTGTTTTTAGATAAGACTATAAGTCCAGATGAGTCATAACCTCTATATTCTAAGCGGTTTAATCCTTCCAATAATAGTGCTGTAATATCAATATTTGTAACGCCACCAACAATTCCACACATAAATACTTATTAATAAAATAATGATTACTATTATAGTTAAAAATAAGCTTTTTGAGTTATTGTAAATTAACTTGAAATTATTTAGTTTTTTAGCTATACCCTCTGAAATTAAAGGGCTAACTAGCTAAATCAACTTTTAGATTATAATAAAGTACATAATGAAAGCAGACCTACATAATCATTCATACTATTCAGACGGTGTCCTATCACCTACTGAGGTTGTTAGGCTAGCTAGCAAAGCTGAGTGTAATTTATTTTCATTAACAGATCATGACACTACTGATGGAATCGCTGAGGCTCAATTAGAGGCGAATAAATTAAACTTAAGTCTTGTTAATGGCGTTGAAATATCCGCACTTTGGCGTAATATAACTATTCATATATTAGGGTTAGGCATAGATGTCAATAATGATATCTTGCAAACTGGCTTAGAGCATAATCAAAAATTACGTAAAGAAAGAGCGGAAAAAATAGCTCTTGGACTTTGGCGCTCTGGAATTAAAGATGCGCTAGAGAAAACTCAAAGCTTTAGTAAAACTGAAATGCTAACCCGCACACATTTTGCACAGATGTTAATTAGTGAGGGTTATTGTAAGGACATGAAGGCAGTATTCAGGCGTTATTTGACAGGTAAAAAACCTGGTGGAGTTAGTGTTCAGTGGGAAGGTTATGATGATGTTGTTAAATGGATTCATGCAGCTGGCGGTAAGGCTCTAATAGCCCATCCACTTAGATATAGAATGACTCATACTAAGATTAAAAAAATGCTAATTGATTTTAAAGATGCATTGGGTGATGGATTAGAAGTTGTGACTGGTACTAGTTCACTAGATGAGATCAATTTAAGCAGTCAATGGACAAAAGACTATAATTTACTTTCATCTTGTGGTTCTGACTTTCATGGCTGGCCAAATCAAAGGTTGCGTATAGGAAATTTAAAGGACTTGCCAGATACTGATAAGGCAATTTGGAGATATTTATAATGTCGGTAGTAATTAATATTCA
>Ga0209482_1000058_pt1 | contig 90554 bp, 96 predicted proteins | sample CoawatmetaG10DNA_FD_187512 | JGI IMG/M metagenome (GOLD analysis project Ga0209482, IMG submission 187512) | Marine microbial communities from the West Antarctic Peninsula - Coastal water metaG104-DNA (SPAdes) (version 2) | ecosystem: Environmental > Aquatic > Marine > Coastal ...
CCGCCACCATCCCTGCCGACCCGGCCTTGTGGGTGGTGAAGGACAAGGACACGACGATCTATCTGTTCGGCACGATCCACGCGCTGAAGCCGCAACTGAGCTGGTTCGATTCGGCGGTGCGCAAGGCGTTCGATGCGAGCGGGCAATTGGTGCTCGAAATTCCACTGCCAACCCAGGAACAAGCCAAAGCGGTGATCGTGCCGCTGGCGATGGACGCGACCGGCAAACCGCTGACTCAGAAACTGAGCGCGGAGGACCGCAAGGTCTATGCTGCAGCGATGGCCAAGCTCGGCATTCCTGAAACCGCCTTCGACACGTTCGAGCCGTGGTTCGCCGGAGTCACGCTGGCACAGATCGAGTTGCAAAAGGCCGGGTTCAACGCGGCGGAGGGCGTGGAAGTCGCGCTGAATGCTGCGGCCACGGCATCGGGCAAGCCGGTCTCGGGCCTCGAGACGCTGGAGCAGCAGCTCGGCTATTTTCACACTCTGCCGCAAGCCGACCAGATCGCCTTCCTCATCTCGAGCGCGAAGGAGATCGACAAGTTCGATGCGACGATCAACGCCATGCTCGATCGCTGGAAAGCGGGCGATGCCGAGGGCCTGAGCGCGCTGATGAACGAGGATTTGAGCAGCCAGCCCAATCTCTACAAAGTGCTGCTGGCGGATCGCAACGCGCGCTGGGCCGACTGGATCGACAACCGGCTGAAGACGCCGGGCACCGTGTTCATCGCGGTCGGCGCGGGGCATTTGGCGGGGAAGGACAGCGTGCAGGCCTATCTCGCCAAGCATCATCTGGTCGCCGAGCGAGTCCGCTATTGAAGCGGCGATGGCTTGGTCTCGGGCTGGCGCTGGGGCTGTGCGCCTGTGCGCGAGCGCCCGAGACCAAGGCGCATCCGGCGCTATGGCGGGTGGCGGATGCGGATACCACGATCTGGCTGTTCGGGACGATCCACGCGCTGCCGCCCGGCGTCGACTGGCAAACGCCTGGCGTTGCGCGGGCGATCGATGCGGCAGACACGCTGATCTTGGAAGTGCCGCCCGCCGACCCAGCGGCGGCGCGCGCGCACTTCGTTGCGCTGGCCGAGCAGCCGGGCTTGCCGCCGATTTCGGCGCGCGTTCCCGTGGCCGACCGTGCGACGCTCGCACGCGGCATGGCGGTGGCAGGGCAATCGGCAGCGGATCTCGACGGACTTAAGACCTGGGCGGCGGCGCTGACGATCACGGCGGGTGCCGACCATGCCGAGCAAGCGAGCGCGGCGGAAGGTGTCGAGCCGGTGCTCACCCGGCGTTTCGCTGGCAAGGCGATCGGCGCGCTGGAGACGCGCGACGGGCAATTGCGGCTGTTCGATCATCTGCCGGCCGCGGCGCAGCGCGTGCTGCTGGTGCAGGCCGCGATCGATGCGCAGGATGCGGCGCGCGGCTATGCGCATTTGTTCAAGGCGTGGTCGGCGGGCGATGACGCCGCGCTCGCCGCGACGGTCGCCCCGCTGCGGCGCGATCCGGCGATCGGCAAGGCGCTGCTCACCGACCGCAAAGCGCGCTGGGCGAGCGTGATCGTGCGACGGATGGCGCGGCCGGGGCGCGTGTTCGTGGCGGTCGGTGCCGGGCATCTGGTCGGGCCGGGATCGGTGGTGGAATTGCTGCGCAAGCGCGGGCTGAAGGTCGAGCGGGTAGAATAAGAGACACCGCAGCGCCGCAGGCAACGCCTTTTCCGTCTTCTCTTCGTGCCTTTGTGGCTTCGTGCGATCAAAAGACTTTTTCTCGCACAAAGGCGCAAAGGCACGAAGTGATCGCGCGTGTGATCGAGTAACCCTCCCCACCGCAGCCTTTTTTATCGCTTGCGCGATGGCAGCGGCTTCCGCCGGACGTGGGACAGCGCATATTGCGCTTTGCCCCGCCTTTCCCTATAGCGCCGCGCTTCGGTCAGGGTCATCCCTGGAGGCCTGGCCGAAAGACCACACACACGTATATCGGAGTAATGCAATGAGCGACCAATTGGAGCTCGCAGCCGAGACGCGCGGACAGGTTGGCAAGGGAGCCTCCCGTTTGCTTCGTCGCGAAGGCCGCGTCCCCGCCGTAATCTACGGCAACAAGCAAGATCCCCAGTCGATCCACGTCGAGGAAAAGGCGCTGATGCGTCTCCTGATGACGGGTCACTTCATGAATTCGGTCGTGATGATCGAAGTCGATGGCCAGCAGGTTCGCACCCTGCCGAAGGACGTATCCTTCGACGCCGTCACCGAGCGTCCGGTCCATGCCGACTTCCTCCGCATCGGCGCGCACACCACCGTGCACGTCAGCGTCCCCGTCGTGTTCACCGATGAGGAAGAAGCCCCCGGCATCAAGACCGGCAAGGGCGTGCTCAACATCATCCAGCACGAACTGGAACTGGTGTGCGACGCAGCCGAGATCCCCGACGACATCACCATCTCGCTGGCTGGCCGCGAGATTGGCGATTCGATCCACATCTCGAACGTGACGCTGCCCAAGGGCGTGACCCCGGCGATCACCGACCGCGACTTCACCATCGCGACGATCGTCCCGCCGACGGTGCCGACCGCGACCGAAGAGGCAGAAGACGCCGCTGCGGCAGAGACTGCGGCGTAATTGGAGGACAAAGCCCTCTCCCCGCTGGCGGGGAGAGGGTTGGGAGAGGGGCTGAACCGGGCGCAAGCGCGGAGGACGGCCCCTCTCCCCTACCCTCTCCCCGGAGGGGAGAGGGAGTCTTGAATGCAAATCTGGGTCGGCCTGGGCAATCCCGGGGCGCAATATGCGCTCAACCGCCACAATGTCGGCTTCATGGCGGTGGATATCATCGCCGAGCTGCATGATTTCGGCCCGGTCAAAAAGGCGTTTCAGGGCTGGACGCAGGAGGGCCGGATCGCCTCCGAAAAAATCCTGCTGCTCAAACCCGCGACCTTCATGAACGAAAGCGGCCGCAGCGTCGGCGAAGCGATGCGCTTCTACAAGCTCGATACTGGCGACGTCACCGTCTTCCATGACGAGCTCGACCTCGATCCGTTCCGCGTGAAGGTGAAGACCGGCGGCGGCACCGCCGGGCATAATGGCCTGCGCTCGACCGAGGCGCATATCGGCAACGCCTTTCGCCGCGTGCGCATCGGCATCGGCCACCCCGGCCACAAAGACAAAGTCAGCCCCTATGTGCTCGGCAATTATGCCAAGGCCGAGATGGAGCCGCTGGCCGATCTGCTCGGCGCGATCGGGGCCGAGGCCCCGTGGCTGGCCAAGGGCGATGATGGCCGTTTCATGAGCGATGTCGCACTGCGACTGGGAGAGACGAAATGACCGTGCGCACGCTGTTCGCGACGCCGTTCTACGAAGGCAAGTTGAAGAACGCCGCTCTGGTCGCCGATCTCGACCGCTCGTGCCAGGCGCTGGCCGAAGATGACCGCGCCGGGCGCGCCTGGTCCAAGGCGCATGGCTATCGCGGTTACACCTCCTACGCCTCGCTCAACGATTTGCCGATGCGCGACCCGGCCTTTACCGATCTGGTCAAGCTGCTCAACAAGCATGTCGCCAAGTTCGCCGAGGACTGCGCGTTCGACCTGAACGACCGCAAATTGAAACTCGACAGCCTGTGGGTGAATGTCCTCAAGCCCGGCGGGATGCATTCGGGCCATGTCCACCCGCACAGCGTGATTTCGGGCACGGTCTATATCGTCGTGCCGGAGGGCGCGGGTGCGCTCAAGCTGGAAGACCCGCGCCTGCCGATGATGATGGCGGCGCCGACGCGGCGCGACGATGCACCCGAAATGCTGAAACCCTTCGTCTATGTCGAGCCGCAGGCGGGCAGCGTGTTCCTGTGGGAAAGCTGGCTGCGCCACGAAGTCGCGCCCGGCACCGCCAAGAGCGAGCGGGTGAGCGTCAGCTTCAACTATCGCTGGTAGGCCCTCCCCTTCCGTCCAATGCCGCGCCGTCTCTGGCATTCCGGTGCCGGAAGCCGTATCGGCGGCGCATCACACATATCGTGCTTCAAGGATCATCATGGGTTTTCGCTGTGGAATCGTCGGGCTGCCCAATGTCGGCAAGTCCACCCTGTTCAATGCGCTGACGCAGACGGCGGCAGCGCAGGCGGCGAACTATCCGTTCTGCACGATCGAGCCGAACGTCGGTAACGTCGCAGTGCCCGACCCCCGGCTCGACAAGCTCGCCGCGGTCGCGGGATCGCAGAAGATCATCGAGACGCAATTGGGCTTTGTCGACATTGCCGGGCTGGTGCGCGGCGCGTCCAAGGGCGAGGGCCTCGGCAACCAGTTCCTCGGTAACATCCGCGAAGTCGATGCGATCGTGCATGTGCTGCGCTGTTTCGAGGATGACGACGTCACCCATGTCGAGGGCAAGGTCGATCCGATCGCCGATGCCGAGACGGTCGAGACCGAATTGATGCTGTCCGACCTCGAAAGCCTCGAAAAGCGCGTCCCCAATTTGCTGAAAAAGGCGACGCAGGGCGACAAGGACGCCAAGGTCGCCGCTTCGGTGCTGGGCCAGGCGCTCGAGCTGCTGCGCGAAGGCAAGCCCGCGCGGCTGACCGTGCCCAAGGATGAGGACGAAGCCCGCGCCTTCAAGCAGGCGCAATTGCTGACCGCCAAGCCCGTGCTCTATGTCTGCAATGTCGAGGAAACGAGCGCTGCCAACGGCAATGCGCAATCGGCGCGCGTGTTCGAGAAGGCCAAGGCCGAGGGGGCAGAAGCCGTCGTCGTCTCCGCCGCGATCGAGGCCGAGATCGCCACGATGGAGCCGGAAGAGCGCGGAGACTTCCTCGCCGAGCTGGGGCTGACCGAAACCGGCCTGTCGCGCGTGATCGTGGCGGGTTACCGGCTGCTCAAGCTGCTGACCTTCTTCACCGTCGGCCCCAAGGAAGCGCGCGCCTGGACCGTCCATGCCGGGGCCAAGGCCCCGCAGGCCGCGGGCGAGATCCACACCGATTTCGAGCGCGGCTTCATCCGCGCCGAGACGATTGCCTATGACGATTATGTCACGCTCGGCGGCGAAACCGGTGCGCGCGATGCCGGCAAGCTGCGCCAGGAGGGCAAAGAATATGTCGTCCATGACGGCGACGTGCTGAATTTCCGCTTCAACGTCTGATCTTGTCGGCGGGCGACGCGCGGCTTAGGCTGGTCGCGATGTTCGCCCGCCTGATCCTTGCGCTGCTGCTGGCAGCCTTTGCCATCCCGGCGATGGCGCATGGGCAGTCGTGCCATGAGATGCCCATGGCCGCGCCGATGGCGCAGGGCACGCATCACATGCCGCGCCAGGACGATCACGCAACCGTGCCGCATATCTGCATTGGTTGCATTCCTCCGGCCAGCCTCGCCGCGCGCGGGGTGGATGCGCCGGGCGTGACGGCGGCGGTCCCGCGCCGCATCGTCGCGACCGCCTTCGCCCCGGATACCGGAACGCCGCCAGCTTTGCCTCCTCCGCGCTGGACTGCGTGATCCGGCGGGCCATCGCGCCCGCCCGCATGCTTTCCCCGTTGAGGATTTTCCGATGACCCGATCGATGTTGATCGCGGGCTTCGCGCTGTCTGCGCTGCTGCCCGCGCCTGCCTTTGCGCAGATGATGCCCGGCATGAAAATGGACATGCCGATGCCCGCCAAGCCCAAAGCGAAACCCAAGCCGGTGGTGAAACACGCGCACCCGGCGGTGCATACGCCTGCAGCGCAAGCCACGCCCCCTTCTCCCCCGTCCTCTTCCCCGGCGCAGGCCGGGGCCCAGGAGCGGACGACCGATGGTGTAGCGCAGCCCCCGCCTATGACCGCCTCCGCACCTGGGCCCCGGCCTTCGCCGGGGAAGGAGAACGAAGACGCCACCCCCGCTATGCCACCGATGCCCGGCATGGCCATGGGCCCAGCCGACCATGCCTATGGCGAAGGGTCCGGCACCTCGCGCAACCCGGGCAATGATGGCGCGATGAAGGGCCTGCACCTCGCCACGGGCGACTGGATGGTGATGCTCCACGGCTATGCGACCAGCGTCTATACCAACCAGGGTGGCCCACGCGGCGACAGCCAGGCCTTTGTCGAATCGATGGCAATGCTCACCGGCACGCGCGATTTCGGGGGCGTGCGGCTGCAACTACGGTCGATGATGAGCCTGGAGCCCGCGATGGGGGCGAAGGGCTACCCCAACCTCTTCGCCACCGGCGAGACCGCCAACGGCACCACGCAATTGACCGATCGCCAGCACCCGCACGATCTGTTCATGGAACTGGCGGCGCGGCTCGATGTCGATACCGCGCACGGCAGCCTGTTCCTCTATGGCGGCCCCGTGGCCGAGCCGGCGCTGGGACCATCGGCCTTCATGCACCGCGCCTCCGCGCAATATCAGCCGCTCAGCCCGATCACGCACCATTGGTTCGACAGCACGCATATCAGCTACGGCGTGGTGACGGCGGGCTATGGCACAGCGCGCTGGCAAATCGAGGCGTCAGGCTTTCGCGGCCGCGAGCCCGACCAATATCGCTGGAATATCGAGCAGCCGGGCCTCGATTCGTGGAGCGTGCGCGCGACCTGGACGCCCTCCCCCGCCTGGGCGGTGCAAGTCAGCCATGGCTGGCTGAAGAGCCCCGAACAGTTGGAAGCCTTTCGCAACGAAGCGCGCACCACCGCGAGCGTGCAATATGCCGCGCACGGCGTCTCCGCGCTGCTCGCTTTCTCCAACAAGCACAAATTGCCCGGGCGCGTGCTGACGGCATGGCTGGCCGAGGCCAATTGGGACATTGACCGCCACCACACGCTGTTCGCCCGCGCGGAAAATGTGGCGAATGACGAGCTGTTCCCGAACCCGCTCGATCCGCTGCACGACCGCAAGGTGCGGGTGAGCAAGCTGGAGAGCGGCTATGCCTACCGGCTGCGCTTTGTGGGGCCGTTCGCGTTGGCGCTGGGCGGCGCGGTCGGCATCTATGACAAGCCCGCTATTCTGGATGCGGCTTATGGACGTTTCCCGCTGAGCTTCAGCCTGTTCGCCAAGGTCTCGCTCGGACATTGAACGCGAAAGCGGCACCGGAGAGCCCTGCTCCCCGGTGCCGCCCTTGCGCCTGTGCTGCAGGCAATCGGGTCAGTCGACCGCCTTGCTCTGGTCACGGCGGTCGGCGCTGGCGATCACCTGGACGCAGCCTTCAGCCGCGGGTGCGGGAGCCAATTGCGTCTTGCCCGAGAGATGGATCGGGGCGGTGCGCTGCTCGCAGCCGCGCTTGATCGCGTGATAGGTCACCGCCGGGATTTTGCCCACGGGCACCCAGCGCATTTCATGCGTATCGGACAGCGATTGTGCGCTCAGCGGCGCGGCAACCATGGCGAACGAAAGTGCGGCATATTTCAACAAAGACATGGCGGGCTCCCCCTATGATCCGGCGATTGCGGACCGATATGGCGGAGCGACCTTGCGCGCCCCTCTCTCTATTGTGACAAAACATGTCCCGTTGCCGTCGCCGGGAACGCTGCGCCAGTCGATAATGGAATAGCGGCCTTCGATTACGGAGCGTATGCCGGCATTCATGTTCAAAATCGGATCGCAAATCGATGGCGTGTGGTCGGAGCATTCACACCCGCCAGTGTTCAAGATTGAGGCCCGCACCGGTGCCGCAGGAAAAGTTACGGCGACCGCGCCAGGAAGCGACTCGTTGGTATTTCGTAAGCTGTCCGAGTGCTTAGAGCCGCCAGTCTTTGTGCTTTACGTTCTACACACCCCGCGAGGAGAAGCTGATCCAGGCCGATATCAAAGTCCCGGACTGACGCGCGGCGAATTGACTGGGTTTCTGGAGGAATTCGACGATTTTCTCTGCAGGGACGCTCGATTCGACCTGTGGGTTCATTCCCCCTCCGACCAAGCGACCATCGTCTGGGATCGGCACAATCTTATTCACGCATATGGTCGGACCGATTGTGTCGTTCGGGCCTTGCGGTCGATCGGCTTTCATGAGGGCGAACCGATGATCCCCAGTCCGCACGAACATCATTACCATCAAGCGCTGGATGCCGATGCAAGCGCGGTCATCTCGCATTTCGCCTGGGTCCGATCAGCCTTGCACCCTGCTGATGTCCAGTAGGCCGAGTGTGTGCTCCCCACTGTCATAGCCGTGCCGCATTTCCGCCGCACAGGGACGCACATGCGCTGGACAACCCGGATCTTCGCCGCCGCCTTGTGCGCCGCCCTGCAGGCATGCGTCACGGCCCCTATCTCAGGCCCCAAGCCAGCAGCCATTGCCCAGACGGAAACGCGTGCTCCCGTCACCATTCTCATCTCGATCGACGGCTTTCGCCCCGATTACCGCACGCGCGGGGTGACGCCCACTCTCGATGCGCTGGCCGCCAGTGGCATCAGCGCGGCGATGCGGCCGTCCTTCCCGTCCAAGACCTTCCCCAACCATTGGACGCTCGTCACCGGCCTGCGCCCCGACCGCAACGGCATCGTGTCCAATTCCATGGAAGACGCGGGTCGGCCAGGCGTGACCTTCACGATGGAAAACTCCAGGGATCCGTTCTGGTGGAACGAAGCCGAACCTATGTGGGTCACCGCCGAGCGCAGCGGCGTGCGCAGTGCGACGATGTTCTGGCCGGGCTCGAACGTCGCCTGGGGCGGCGCGATGAAGGGCGGGCACGGCGAGCCGACCGGGGGTGTTCGGCCTGAAGATTGGTGGCCGTTCGACATGGCGGTGCCCGGCGAACAGCGTGTCGCAGGCGTGCTCGACTGGCTCCGTCGCCCGGCGGCGATGCGTCCGCGCTTCCTCACGCTCTATTTCGATGCCGTCGACAGCGCCGGGCACACCTATGGCCCGGATGCCGCCGAAACGACGGCGGCGGTCGCGACGGTCGATGCCCAGATCGGCGCGCTGGTCGCGGGGCTGAAGGCGCTTGGCCAACCGGCCAACCTCGTTATCGTTGCGGACCACGGCATGGCCGGGACCAGCGCAAGCCGAACCATCGCGATGGATAGCGTCGCCAACCCGGCCGACTATCGCCAGTTTGAGGCCGGACCCTTTGCGAGTTTCTATCCGGTGCCCGGCCATGAAGCCGCGCTGGCAAAGGCGTTGCTCGGCCATCACGCGCATTATGATTGCTGGCGCAAAAGCGAGATCCCGGCGCGGCTGCACTACGGCACCAACCCGCGCATCCCACCGTATTTCTGCCTCGCCGAGACTGGCTGGCTGCTCAACAAGACCGCGTCGACCAAGGATGTCCCCGATGGCGGTGCGCATGGTTATGACAATGCCGCCCCCGAAATGGCGGCGCTGTTCGTGGCGAGCGGCCCGGCGATCACAGCGCTCGGGCCGCTGCCCGCGTTCGACAATGTCGATGTCGCCCCGCTGGTGCGCGATCTGCTCGGCCTTCCGGCGGGAACGGGCCTAGACGGCGATGACGCGCCGTTTCGGGCTGCGGTGAAAGGCCTGGCCCGAAACTAGGGGTTGCGTTCCTCGCTGGCGCGCGAGACACTGGCGGCATGCAATATTTCGAAGACATAGTGGTCGGCACCAAGGCGTCGTTCGGCCGGTACGCGGTTACGCGGGACGAGGTGACGGCCTTCGCCAAGGCCTATGACCCACAACCTTTTCACTTGTCCGACGAGGCTGCCGCCGAGACCCATTTCGGCCGGCTTTCCGCGAGTGGGTGGCATACCTGCGCGATGACCATGGCGATGGTCGTCGAAAATTTCAAAGCCAATGATCAGGCCAGCCTCGGGTCGCCCGGCATCGACGAATTGCGCTGGCTGAAACCCGTCTATCCCGGGGACACGCTGCGCTGCGAAACTGAGATCGTCGACAAGCGCGCCTCGCAAAGCCGCCCGGAAATGGGCAGCTTTCGCAGCAAGATGACCGTGTTCAACCAACATGACGTGGCGGTGATGACCTTCACTTCGATCGGGCTGATCCGCACGCGGCCGATCGCATAGCGCTTATCTGGCCGGGGACCGCGAGTCAGCGATGGCCGCGACCGCCATGGGCGCCATGCCCACCGCCGCCGGGGCGGCCGGGGACACCGTAATCACGCCACATCGGGCGGATTTCGCGGTGGTCATTATGCCAGCGCTGATTGCGGCCCTGCCAATAGCCGCGCTGTTCGGCACTCCAGCGGTGCCGGACGTTCTGGCGATCGTAGACGTAATAGCCTGACCCCGGATAATAATAGTCGCCGTTCCAGCCCCAATAAGGATCGGCGCTATACCCGCCATAATAGGGGTCCCACGCGCTGGCCCCATAGCCGACCGAGACGCCCGAATAGCCATAATCCTCGGCACAGGCGGACAGCCCGCCGACCGCGACGAGTGCGGCGGCAGCCAGCGAGAGTTTGATGACGGACATAGGATTGGCCTCTGGTGCCGCTGTCCCCCGGCGGAGTGCGGGGCGCGGGCGTTGCCGGATCAACCCGAGCGCTCGCTATTGGTTCCTTGGACGAGGTCTAGTGGCCGGGAAAGCCGATCAGCGAATCCACCGCGAGGCCATCGGCGCGCAACGCATCGGCTCCGCCCAGATCCGGCAGGTCGACCAGGAACTGGGCTTGCTCCACCAGGCCCCCCGCCTTGCGCAGCAGCCGCACCGCCGCGCGCGCGGTGCCACCCGTCGCGATCAAGTCATCGACCAACAGCACGCGCTGCCCCGGCACCAGCGCGTCCTCATGCACCGCAATGCGATCGGTGCCATATTCGAGCGCGTAATCCTCGGCGATGGTCGCGCCGGGCAGCTTGCCGTCCTTGCGGATCAGCAGCACGCCCGCGTTGAGCGGCGCGGCAAGGGCCGCCGCAAAGATGAAACCGCGCGCTTCGATGCCGGCCACCAGGTCGACCGGCCCGCGCGTAGCTGCGGCCATCCGCGCGATCGCGCTGGCGAAACCCTGCGCATCAAGCAGCAAAGTGGTGATGTCGCGAAACTGGATGCCGGGCTTGGGGAAATCCGGGATGGTGCGGATCAGCGCCTTCAGATCGTCATTCTCGGCCATAAAATCCTCGTCGCCCCGGCGCAGGCCGGGGCCGGTCGGCGATAAGGGGAGCCCTTCGCCTCGCACTCGGCCAGACGGGGCCCCGGCCTGCGCCGGGGCGACGTCCATGGCTCAGTGCTTGATGTCGCGCCAGATGTTTTGATACGCGCCGTAAGCCAGGATGCAGAAGAACAGCAGGAAGCCAAGCACCGCCAGGCCATAAGCGTGCCGTGTCGGCAAGTTCGGTTCCGCCGCCCAGGTCAGGAAGGCGGCCACGTCTTTGGCGTTTTGCTGCACGGTGGACTTGGTCCCGTCGAGATAGGTGACTTGCCCATCCTGCGACAGCGGCGGCGGCATCGCGATGTTGAGGTTCGCGAAATACGGGTTGTAATAGAGCCCGTCCGGCACCTTGGCGTCGGGGAATTTCTTCAGCAACGCCGCAGGCTGATCGGTATAGCCGGTCAGCAGCGAATAGACATAGGCCGGGCCTTCATGCCGCGCCTTGGTGATCAGCGACAGGTCTGGCGGGTTGCCGGTGCCGGGATAATAGACGGTCGGGAAGTAATCCGACGGCGTGTTGGGCCGCTCGGTGGTGTCGCCCGATTTCGGATCGAACTGCTTGGCCTTGACCGACCAGTCCGCCGCGAACTTCTTCACTTGCGCAGGCGTGTAGCCGAGCTGGGTCAGGTCGCGGAAGGCGACATGCTTGAGCGAATGGCAGTTGGCGCAGACTTCCTTATACACCTGCAGGCCGCGCTGAAGCTGGCGCTGGTCATAGGTGCCGAAGAAGCCATTCGACGCGAGCTCGACCTCCTTGGGGTGGAGATGGAATTCATCGACCGCCGTCGGGGCCGGGGGATCGGTGATGACCCCCTGGATCGACCAGAACAGCGCCCAGGACAGTACGGCAACGAAGCCGGCACCGATGAGAATTGCGATTGCGCGAACCATTGCTCGTAATGCCCCTTATTCGGCCGGGACCGCGCTACCGCTGAGTGCGGTATGCGCCGGTGACGTGCCACCCTTCTTCGCCAGCACCGCCTCGGTGATCGAGTTTGGCAGCGGCGTCGGGCGTTCTGCCCGCGAGATGATCGGGATGATGATCAGGAAGTGCGCGAAATAATAGGCCGCGCTGATCTGGCTGATGATGACATAAAGCGGGGTCGCAGGCGAACCACCACACCAGCCGAGCACCAGCACGTCGGCGACCAGCACCCAGAAGAAGATGCGATAGAGCGGACGGTAATTGGCCGAGCGCACCGGCGACGAGTCGAGCCAGGGCAGGAAGAACAACAGCAGGATCGACCCGAACATCGCCAGCACGCCGAGCAGCTTGGCCGGGATGCCGATGAAATCGACCGTGAAGGCGCGCAGGATCGCGTAGAACGGCCAGAAATACCATTCGGGCACGATGTGCGCGGGCGTCTGCAGCGCGTTGGCCGGGATATAATTGTCCGGGTGGCCAAGGCTGTTGGGCGCGAAGAACAAGAGGGCCGCGAAGATGAACAGGAACACGCCGAGGCCGAAGCCGTCCTTGGCGGTGTAATAAGGATGGAACGGGACGGTGTCCTGTTCGCCCTTCACGTCGACGCCGGTCGGGTTGTTCGAACCCGGAATGTGCAGCGCCCAGATGTGCAGGATGATGACGCCCGCGATGACGAACGGCAGCAGATAATGCAGCGAGAAGAAGCGGTTGAGCGCGGCATCATCAGGCGCATATCCGCCCAGCAGCCAAATCCGGATCGTATCGCCGACCACCGGGATCGCGGAGAAGAAGCCGGTGATCACCTGCGCACCCCAGAAGCTCATTTGCCCCCAGGGGAGCACATAACCCATGAATGCCGTCGCCATCATCAGCAGGAAGATGGTGACACCCAGCAGCCAGATCATCTCGCGCGGGGCCTTGTACGATCCGTAGAAGAGGCCGCGGAAGATGTGGATATAGACCACCACGAAGAACATCGAGGCACCGTTGGCGTGCGCATAGCGCAGGAACCAGCCGCCGTTGACGTCACGCATGATATGCTCGACCGAGTCGAACGCCACGCCGCCATTGGCCGCATAGTGCATCGCCAGCACGATCCCGGTGACGATCTGGATCGCCAGCGCAGCCCCTGCGAGCACGCCGAAGTTCCAGAAATAATTGAGGTTGCGCGGGACGGGATAGCCCGCGCCGACCGCGCCATAGACCAATCGCGGCAAGGGCAGCCGCTCATCGATCCACTTGGTGAAGCCCGATTTCGGCTCGTAATGCTTGGCCCAGGGGAAGCTCATATCTCTATCCTCAACCCACCGTAACCGTCGTTGGCGACGTGAATTTATACTCCGGCACGAACAGGTTTTTCGGTGCCGGGCCTTTGCGGATGCGCGCCGCCGTATCGTATTGCGAGCCGTGGCACGGGCAGAAATAGCCGCCGAACTGGCCGCGATCCTCGCCGCTGGTGATGCCCTGCGGAATGCAGCCGAGATGGGTGCACACGCCCAGCGTGATCAGCCAGTTCTTCTGGCCGCGCGTGCGTTGTGCGAGCGTTTCGGGGTCGCGCAGTGTCTTGACGTCAACCTTGTCGGCGGCGGCGATTTCGGCCGGGGTCAGGTTGCGGACGAACAACGGCTGCTTGCGGAAGGAGGTGACGATGCCCTGCCCCGCTTCGATCTTGGACAGGTCGACGTCGGTGGTCGATTGCGCCAGCACGTCGGCCGAGGGGTTCATCTGGTTGATCAGCGGCACCACGATCGCGATCCCGCCGACACCGGCGGCAGCGACGGCCGCAATGTTCAGAAAGTCACGGCGGCGTGGTTCGCCGTCATGATGGGGTTCATCCTGCCGGGGAACTTCCAGGGTGTTTCCGCTTGCCATTCACTTGCCCTTGTACTTCGCACGCCGTGTTGAAACACGCCGCGACGAAAAATCCGACAACGTCACCCTCACAAGAACGACGTGTGGGTCACGCCTGAACGCCTTCCCTCTGCCGGAGAAGCTTGAGCGTTCTGTTAGACGGCGCGACGGTGTTTTGCCAACTGCATTTTAGGAGTAGGGGCGCTGGTTATGCGTATTGCTCTCTACCAACCCGAAATCGCCGGAAATGTCGGTGCCATTCTGCGCCTTGGCGCATGCCTGGGAACGCCGGTCGACGTCATCGAGCCAACCGGCTTCACCTGGAGCGAGAAGGCCCTCGCCCGTTCGGGCATGGATTATGCCGGGGTCGTGGACGTCCACCGCCACCTCGACTGGGCGACGTTCGAACGCCAGGTGCCCGGGCGAATCGTGCTGCTGACCACGCGCGGCGGGGTGCGGCTCGACGCAGCGACGTTTCAGGCAAATGACGTTTTGCTGATGGGGTCCGAAGGCAGCGGCGTGCCGGATGCGGTGCATGCGCGCGCTGACATGGCGGTGCGCATTCCGTTGGCGGAGGGGATGCGCTCGCTCAACATTGCGGTGGCAACCGGCATCGCGCTGGCCGAAGCCTTGCGCCAGACCAACGGCTGGCCCGCCTGATCCTCCCCGCCATGGGGAGGATGGATCGCATCTCGACTTAGCCGCGCGACCCCGGCAAAACAGCCCCATGGACCTGGACCAAGAACAAACCGCCGCCCGCCACTGGTTCGAGCATCTGCGCGACCTGATCTGTGCGGAATTCGTCGCGATCGAACGGGAAGCCGGATCGGAGGCGAGCTTCGACTACACACAGTGGGACCGCGCAGACCCCAATGGCGGCGATGGCGGCGGCGGCGTGCGCGGGGTGATGAAGGGCAAGGTGTTCGAAAAGGTCGGCGTCAACGTCTCGACCGTGGGCGGCGCGTTCGAGGGCGAGTTCGCCAAATCGATCCACGGTGCCGCCGAAGACCCAAGCTTTTTCGCTACCGGTATCAGCCTGGTCGCGCACATGGCCAATCCGCATGTGCCCGCCGTCCACATGAACACGCGCTTCCTGGTCACGACCAAGCGCTGGTTTGGCGGCGGAGCCGATCTCAACCCGCCGATTCCCTATGCCGAGGACACTGCCGAATTCCACGCGGCAATGCGCGCGGCGTGCGATGCGCATGGCGACGATTATTATGCGCGCTATTCGAAGTGGGCCGAGGACTATTTCTATATCCCGCATCGCCAGGTGCACCGCGGGGTCGGGGGCATCTTCTGCGACCATCTGGAAGGGGATTTCGCCGAGAACTTCGCCTTCATCCAGGACATTGGCCGCGCCTTTCTGGACGTGTACCCGAAAATCGTGCGGCGGCGGATGAACACGCCGTTCAACGCCGCCGACACCGCGCAGATGCTGGAATGGCGCGGGCGTTACGCCGAGTTCAACCTGGTCTATGATCGCGGCACGCTGTTCGGGCTCAAGACCGGCGGCAATATCGATGCGATCCTGATGAGCTTGCCGCCGCTGGCAACATGGTCCTGATGTCGGGGCATTAAGATGGGGTTGATCGCGGTTCGCGACGATGAGGTGGCAACGATCGTCACCACACTCGAAATGCGGCAGCGGCCGCCGCTGCGCCCGCTGCCTGCCTCCCCGATGCGGCTGGTCGCGTGGGAAGCGCCGAGCATAGACGCCTATCGCACGCTGTTCCGCCGCGTCGGGGCACCGTGGCTGTGGTTTTCCCGGCTGGTGATGGACGAGCGCGCGCTCGGCGCGATTCTCGCCGATCCCAATGTCGCGATCCATGCCGTGGTCGACCGCAGCGGAATCGAAGTCGGGATGCTCGAGCTCGATTTTCGCGAATCGGGCCAATGCGAGATTTCCTATTTCGCGCTCGTGCCCGAACTGGCCGGCAAAGGGCTTGGCCGCTGGCTTATGGCGGAGGCGCTCGCGCGCGGCTGGCGCAAGGGGATCGAGCGGGTGTGGGTCCACACCTGCACGCTCGATCATCCGTCGGCGCTCAACTTCTACCGCGCGCAGGGCTTTGTCGCGATCAAGCGGACGATCGAGACCTTTCCCGATCCGCGCGTCACCGGGCATCTGCCGCCCGACAGCGCGCCTCAGATTCCGCTGCTCAGCCGCCGATAAAGCGCGATCTCGATCAGCACCGCCGCGACGGTGCCGAGCGTATGCCCGCCAGCAATTCCGGCATCGAGCACCGCCGCCACCACCGGATTGGCCATCGGCGCGCCGTCGAGCGCGGTGCCGAGCAGCTCGAACGGCAGCGCGATCAAGCGCCCGCCGAGCAAGGGGACGAACGCCAGGCCCATCAGCACCAGGCCGTTGCCCCGCGTCAGCGCAAAGCTGCGCCGCCATGCCGCGAACACGCCGATCGGTCGCTCCGCCACGAAGACGGGCGAAACCGGCAGCAACCGGCCCTTGAGATACAGCCCTGGAAAGATCAGTATCGAGGCGATGCTGACCGGCACGCCGACAACCAGCGCCAGCAGCAGATAGTGCGGCAGAAACGCACCGGCCTGACCAAGCGCCCCGCTCACGGTCGGACGCGCGCGGTCGGCATACACCACGAACAGCGCCAGCACCCCGAACAGCGACAGCAGACCGAGCACAATGACCAACAGTTCGTATTGCTGGCCCCATAGGCCAATCTGCCTGAGCCAAAGATCTGCCGAGGCCTCATTCATGACCGTCGGCTGCGGGGGCATGGGCGCGATATAGATCGTCCCCGCCAGATCGGGCAGGAACAAGAACAATCCCGCGATACCGAGCAGCAACTCGGAATCGCGCTTTGCCATCTCCCAGGCGTCGCGAAGGACGCCTGCTACATCCAGTTTCATGAAACCTCGACGATCGCCTCACGCGCATCGCGCGTCGCAAGATAAAGTTTGGCGACGAACGCAACCGCCAAGAGCGAGAAGATCGTCGATACGGCGGCAACGGTAATTTGGGTCAACACGGTCGCAACGCTCAACTGCCCCTCCCCGCCGATCAGCAGCCCGAAGACCGTGCCGAACACCAGTTTGGCCGCAGCCGAGGCGACCCACGATACGCCGCCATATAGCAAGATCACCCCCATGACCTTCCAGGTGATACCGCGCGTAAGCACGAACGCGCGCGCATAAACACCGAGCCCGCGCCGCTCCATCACCATGATCGGCGTGGCCAGCACGACGAAGCGGGCATAGCCCCAGAACAGGACCGGGCCGAGCAACAGGGTGTAGAGCGAGCCGAAGGTCAGCGCGCCCTGATTGACCGCGCCCGAAGGCGGTTTTCCTGCTGCCAAGGCGGCCATGTCGACCCCGCTCAGCGCAAACGCGATGAAAATCGGCGCGGCGAGCAGCAGCACGACGAGCAAGGTGACGAGACCAACCCCGATCACCGGCAACAACCGTCGATTGGCCACCTGCACCGCCACCGCGCGCCCCGCCGCCGGATCGAAGGCGAGTGCAGTGATCGCGATCCCGGCCCAGCTCGACACCAGCGACAGCGCCAACACCACCAGGCCAAGCGCCACATCGGCCGGCTGCCCACCCGTCCCCATCAGCGGCATCAAGCTGCCGATCAGCGTGAGCGGCACGAAAATGCCGAACAGAACGAGCGGCATGAGCGCGGCCAGATTGTCGCTGACAAATTCGGCCGTACGATCCCACACGGTGCTCATCGTCGTGATCACGTATCTGTCTCCCCGCATCTAACCCAATGATAGTGCCGCGATCAGGCGGTAGCGCAATGTCTTGCCGCCCGCCACTGTGTCGCAAACCGTCCCTTGCGCGAGGGGACCGCCTACGCCATTTCTCGGGGCGTGACTTGCAAGACTGACGACATCGAATGGCGCATAGCGCCAGCCCCCGTCCCCTATGAAGCGGCGGTCGCCGAAATGGAAGCGCGCGCCGCAGCCATCGCTGCGGGCACCGCGCGCGAGATGGTGTGGCTGCTCGAACATCCCCCAATTTACACTGGCGGTACCAGCGCCGACCCGGCCGAATTGCGCGACCCGCACTTTCCCGTGGTGCAGACCGGGCGCGGCGGACGCTATACCTATCACGGGCCCGGCCAACGCATCGGCTATGTTATGCTCGACCTCAACCGGCGCGGCCGCGACGTTCGGCAGTTCGTCCACGCGCTGGAAGGATGGGTGATCGCGGCGCTGGGTGATCTGGGGGTTGCGGCTTTTCGGGCACCCGGGCGCGTTGGCATTTGGACCAACATCCCCGATTTGGCCAAGGACGGTGGTATGGCCGAGGCCAAGATCGGTGCGATCGGCGTGCGCGTGCGGCGCTGGGTGACGCTGCACGGTTTTTCGGTCAACCTGTCGCCAAACCTTTCTCATTTCAGCGGAATTGTGCCGTGCGGCCTCGCTGATTATGCGGTGACGAGCATGGAAATGCTGGGACGCCCGACCGATTTTGCAACTTTTGACGCGGCGCTGGCGTTGCGATTCGCAGCGTTTCTGCAAACTCATTCTTCTACGGCAGAAAACTGGGCTTGAGGGGCGCGCCGATCCGGACTAATGTCCACCACGGTTTGGGTATTAAAGGTCTCGAGGCCAACCAAATCCATTATCTAGGGAGCTTTCCAATGCGTGCATTCATTTCCAAGGTCGCTGCTGGTTCGATGATCGCTGTTGCTGCGATCGCCATTTCGGCATGCACCCCGAAGACCGAAACGACGACGACCGACAACACGATGGTCACCGATCTGAACTCGACCGACACGATGACCACCAACGACACGATGACGTCGACCGACGGCGCGATGGCAAACGACGGTGCGATGGTTTCGAACGACACCATGACCACCAACACCACGTCGACCACGACCACGAACAAGATGTAATCTTCCCTTTCGGGAAAGATTGTATCGAAGGCCGTCCGGGCGACCGGGCGGCCTTTTCGATTCCACCGTTCGTTACACCGCATTTGCGGGTAGCCTCGCGCTGCAGGATGCGCGATTAGGGTTGGGGCGCGCGAAAAAACGCCGTAATTGCAAAGTGTGTGAACGAGAGGCTTCGAATGACTGTGTTGCGTACCCTTGCCGTGCTGGCCGCTGTCGCGAGTGCCGCACTTGCTGGCCCCGCCTCGGCCCAATTCTTCTTTCAGTCACATGACATGAGCGGCCCGCCCGCCCGCGGCGACGAGCCCGGCCTGCCATCCTTGCCCGGCGCGACCGAAGACGAAGTCCGCGCCAATCTGGTGTGGAACCTGCGCTCAGCGCTCAACGTCGCGGCGCTGCAGTGCAAATTCGAACCGTCGCTGCTGACGCTCCAAAATTACAATATCATCCTTGAAAATCATAAGGATGAGCTGAAAAAAGCGTATGATACGATAAACAAGTATTTCGTTCGCACGAACAAGGGCGCGAAGGTCGGCATATCGGCGATGGACCGTTACGGCACGCGCACCTATTCCGCCTTTACCACGGTCGCCGCGCAATATGGCTTTTGCCAGACCGCCAGCACGATTGCCACGCACGCTGCCTACGCCCCGCGCGGCACGCTGTACAAAGTCGCGATCGCCGAGATGAACGCGCTGCGCAACGCGTTGGTGCCGTGGGGCGAGGAGCGCTTCTCCCGCCGGGTGCGCGTCGACACCCGCCTTGCCGTGCCGCGGCTGGACTCGATCTGCTGGTCGAAGCGCAACGAGTGGGTGGCCAAGAAGTGTGGCCCGTTCGAGCTGACCTACCGCTAACGCCCGCGGCGGCGTTGGGTCAGCGCAGGCCCAACGCCTTGTGCGCCTGCAGCGTCAGCCGCCATTTTGGCCGTGCCATGACCAGATCGATCGCGGCGGCATGGTTCGCCACCGCATCGCGGCTGTCGAGCGGTTGGACGAGATGATGCGCGAACGCCCACTGCTCCAACGCGGCGACGTCGGTGCCGGGTTGTGGCCAGACCAGCTTCAACTCGTCGCCGGTCCGCTGCACCACGACGCTGTCGGCTTTTGGGCTGATGCACACCCAATCGATGCCCGGATGGACCGGCAGCGTGCCGTTGCTTTCGATCGCGATCTCGAACCCCGCGCCGTGCAACGCCTCGACCAGCGCATCGTCGATCTGAAGCATCGGCTCGCCGCCGGTCAGCACGACGAAGCGGCTGTCGGCACCGTCCCCCCAGAAGCCCGCTACCGCCTCCGCCAGGGCGGCTGCATCGGCAAACTTGCCGCCGCCTGCGCCATCGGTGCCGACGAAATCGGTATCGCAAAAGCGGCACACCGCGCTGGCGCGATCCTGCTCGCGCCCCGACCATAAATTGCACCCGGCAAAACGGACGAAGACGGCGCGACGCCCGGCCTGCACGCCCTCCCCCTGGAGCGTCAGGAACATTTCCTTGACCGCATAGGACATCGCGTCAGACCGCGTAGCCGGTCGGATCCGGCAAGCCCGCTTCCTCAAAGCCCTTTTTGCGAAGTCGGCAGCTGTCGCACGTCCCGCAGTGCAGGCCGCCGGGGGCCGGATCATAGCAGGACCAGCTCATCGCTGCATCCAAGCCAAGCCGCGCCGCCTCGCGCGCAATGTCTGCCTTGGTCATGTGCTGCAACGGCGCGTGGATGCGGAAGGGACTGCCCTCCACCCCGGCCTTGGTCGCCAGTTCGGCCAGCCCTTCGAACGCCGCGATGAACTCCGGACGGCAATCAGGATAGCCCGAATAATCCAGCGCATTGACCCCGATGAACAGGTCGCGCGCGCCCGCTGCCTCTGCCCAGCCAAGCGCGAGGCTGAGGAAGATCGTGTTGCGGGCCGGCACATAGGTGATCGGGATGCCGGGCTGCACACCATCCTTCGGGACGGCGATATCATCGGTGAGTGCCGAGCCGCCAAACGCCGCGAGATCGAGCGGCAGCACGACGTGGCGTACTGCGCCCAGCGCGCTGGCGATGCGCCGCGCCGATGCCAGCTCCATGCGGTGGCGCTGGTTATAATCCACCGAGAGCGCGAGCAAACGATAGCCCTGCTCGCGCGCGAGCGCCGCCGCTACCATCGAATCGAGGCCACCCGACACCAGCACGACTGCCAGCGGGGCGACCGAAGAGGTCTGTTCCAATGTCATGATGCCAGGGAGGTAATCACCATCCCCGCCTTACGCAAGCAGCGCATAAAAATCGGGCCGCCCGAAAGCGACCCAGGGGTTCCCCTAACGGGGCGAATTGGGAGAAACGCGTGCCATTCAGCACGCGGGATGTATATCGGGAGACTCTAAAGACCGGCTTAACGCGCCGTGCTGGCACCGGGCGGGCACGCCCCGATCCGGCGTGCCTCGTAATGATAGTCGAATGGCGCGCCGCTGACGATCCCTTGCGTGTCCAAATTGAAGGCGCGCGGCGTCGAAACCTTGAAGGTGGTGCGCCCATGGCCATTGCCAGGGCAAGTATAATGCACGGTGGCCACATCCGGCTCGTTATCAATGACGAAGCGCTGGCACTGCGCGCTGCCATGTCCGTATTGGATCAGAATTGCGGGGTCCGCGATGCACAGGGTCCGGCCGGGCGAGTCGGAGCCAAGCTCCTTGATCTGCCATTGGCCAGGCTCGATCCGGGCAACCGCCGCCAGAGTCGGCCCGGTGTTCGGTGCTGCGGTCGGGGCTGCCGCAACCAACCCGCCGACCATCACCGCCGCAACCAGCGCGCGCGCGACCTTCGATATCCGCATTCGTTCAAACCCCGTTCGGCCCCGGGCAGAGCCCACCCGGGTTCGCCGCCATCGCCTCCTAATTGGGGTGGCGCGCGGAAGTTTCAATGCGGCTACGGAACGATTTCGGTTGCCGCCTGAACCGGGAACTTGCGGGCGCAAAAGGCACAATCGACAAAGATCGTGCCGGTTTCGTCCGCCATTGCGCGCTGTTCCTCGGGCGGGAATTTGCCCAGCACTTGCGCGATATAGTCGGGTGAGCAACGGCAACCACGGACGATGGCGGTATCGCCATAGAGCCGCACCTCATCCTCTTCATTGAACAGCCGCCAGACCAGCGTCTCGAGCGGGATTGCCCGGTCGGACAGTTCCTCCGCCTGAAGGGTCTGCCCAAGGATCGCGACATGCTCCCATTCGGGATGATCGAGTCGGGTGTGCAGCCGGTCCCGACCAACCTCGCCCTCCGGGAGATGCTGGAGCAGCAGGCCGCCGGCGAATCGCTTGCCGCCCTTCTCCTTGCCCCCACAATCGACGCCCACGCGGACGAGCGTGGGGATCTGTTCGGACTGCAGGAAATAATGCTCGGCGGCCGCACTCAGCGAATCGCCATCGAGCGGAACGATGCCTTGATAGCGCTCGCCTGTCGTCGCCTGGTCGAAGGTGATGGCGAGGTAGCCCGCGCCGAACAGCGCAAACAGGCTTGGGTTCTCCGGGGCCGACGCCAGCCGCTCGGCATCATATTGGACATAGCCGCGCAGCTCGCCGCCCTTGTAATCGCACACCAGCAGCGTCACGATTCCCGACTGGGTCTGCGCCTGCATGGTGAGCTGGCCTTGCGCATCCTTGAGCGTCGACCCGATCAACGCGGCCAGCGTCAGCGCTTCCGCCAGCAACGCCTCGATCGGCGCGGGATAGGCGTGGGCGTCGAGAATCGTGTCGAGCACCGGGCCCAGTCGCACAATCCGCCCGCGCGCGTGGCGCGAAGGGATGGTGAAGCCGAGCGCGCGGTCGGAGTCGGTGTCGGTGGTCGAGGATGTCATGCGTAAACCGTTCGGGCTGAGCCTGTCGAAGCCCTGCCCTTCCTTCCAGCCGCGAAAGAAAGGACAGCCCTTCGACAAGCTCAGGGCGAACGGGTTCTTGTTAATCCCTAAATAGGGCTGGGCTCGTCGCGATCAACCGATCTGGCCAAAGCACCAGCGCAGCACCGATTTCTGCGCATGCAGCCGGTTTTCCGCCTCGGGCCAGATCAGCGATTGCGGCCCATCGATCACCTCCGCCGTCACTTCCTCGCCGCGGTGCGCCGGCAGGCAGTGCAGGAACTTCGCATCGGGCTTGGCGGTCGCCATCAGCGCGGCGTCGACCTGATAGGGCAGCATCGCCTGCAACTTGGTCTCGGCATGCGCCTGGCCCATCGAAATCCAGGTATCGGTGACGATGATATCAGCCCCCGCCACCGCTTCGCGCGCGGTGCCGACCACGCGCGCGCGGCCCTTGCCCAATGCGACATCGCTCTCGGGCGGCATGAAGCCTTGCGGGCACGCCGCGACGACATCGAACTGCATCAGCCCGGCGGCTTCCATGATCGAGGCCAGCACATTGTTGCCGTCGCCCAGCCAGGCGACCTTCAGCCCCGGCAGCGGCTTGCCCGCTTCGATAATGGTAAGCAGATCGGCCATGATCTGGCACGGATGCGAATGGTCGGTCAGGCCGTTGATGACGGGGACGGTTGCATAATGCGCCATCTCCTCGACCTTGGCATGGTCGTCGGTGCGCAGCATGATCGCATCGCAATAGCCCGACAGCACGCGCGCGGTGTCGGCGACGGTCTCGCCCCGCCCAAGCTGGGTCGTGCCCGAGTCGAGGACGACGCTGGAGCCACCAAGCTGGCGAATCGCCATGTCGAACGACACGCGCGTGCGAGTCGAGTTCTTTTCAAACACCATTGCCAGCGTGTGCCCGGCGAGCGGCGCATCGGCATCCGCCTTGCCCTTGGGCCAGCCGACGCGGGCGGCCTTGCGATCGAGCGCATCGGCCAGCATCGCGGCGATACCATCCGGCCCGGCATCGGAGAGCGAAAGGAAATGGCCGCTCATTTCCCCTCTCCCATCGGGAGAGGGAGGGAGGCGCGAAGCGACGGAAGGGTGAGGGTGAGCGGGCAAGAAGCGCCCTCACCCTTCCCACTCGGCTGCGCCGAGCAGGCCCCTTCCCTCTCCCACAGGGAGAGGGAGTTTGCGTTCGCCCCGCTCATACCGTCGCCACCGCATAGTCGCGTGCGCCGTCGCTCAGCTTCTGCACGAATTCGGCGATGTGGCTCTCTTCGATCACCAGCGGCGGCAACACGCGCACGACGTTCTCGCCCGCCGCCACCGTCAACAAACCGTGATGATCGCGCAGGTGCGCCACGAAATCGCGCGCAACCGCCGCGTCCTTCAGCTTGATGCCGAGCATCAGGCCCATGCCGCGGATGCTGTCGAACAGATGGTCGTGATTGGGGATCATCTGCTCGATCGCGCCGCGCAGCCGGTCCCCCATTGCGGTGACATGATCGAGGAAGCCGGGCTCGAGCATCACGTCGAGGATCGCCTCGCCCGCTGCCATCGCCAGCGGGTTGCCACCATAGGTCGATCCGTGCGTGCCGAACACCATGCCCTTGGCCGCTTCGGCCGTCGCAAGACAGGCACCCAGCGGGAAACCGCCGCCAATGCCCTTGGCCGACGACAGAATGTCCGGGGTGATGCCGTAATGCTCATAGGCCCACATCTTGCCGGTCCGGCCATAGCCGCACTGGACCTCATCCAGCACCAGCAGCAGGCCGTGTTCGTCACATGCCTTGCGCAGCCCCTGGATGAACTCTTGCGTGCCAGCCGAAACGCCGCCCTCACCCTGGACCGTTTCGACCATGAAACCGGCAGTCGTGTCGTCGATCAGCGCAAGCGCGGCCTCAAGATCGTTGAACGGCGCATATTTGAAACCGGGCAAGAGCGGCTCGAACCCGTCGCGCATCTTGGGCTGGTTGGTCGCCGAGATCGCGCCCATCGTCCGCCCGTGAAAGGCGTTGTTGAAGGTGATCAGCGTCGTGCGCTGCGGATTGCCATTGGCATAATGATAGCGCCGCGCGGTCTTGATCGCGCATTCCACCGCTTCAGTGCCCGAATTGGTGAAGAACACGGTGTCGGCAAACGAGCTGTCGACGATGCGTTGCGCCAGATGTTCGCCCTGCGGGCTGCCATACAGGTTCGACACGTGCATCAGCGTCGCTGCCTGATCGGCGATCGCCTGCACCAATTTGGGATGGCCGTGGCCCAGCGCGTTGACCGCGATGCCAGCCGCGAAATCGAGATAGCGTTCGCCCTGCTCGCCAATCAGGTAGCAGCCCTCGCCGCGCACCGGGCGCACGCCGCAACGCGGGTACACGGGCATCAAAGCGGGGGTCGACACGGGCTGTCTCCTCAAAAGCAAAGGGCGACCCACACGGTCGCCCGAAACGCGTTTTAGGGTGCGCCGCGCGCGAGTGCAACACCGTGCGACTCGGCGGTGCGATGCCGGGCCTGTGCTATTGCGGGCCGATCGGCGCGATCTTCATGCCGTCCTTGAGCTGCTCTGCCCGCGACAGCGCGACCCATTCGCCGAGCGAAAGCCCACTGGCGACCGCGATTCCCGCAGGCGTCTCCTCGCCGAGCGTGATGCGGCGCAGATGCACGCGCGACGTGGCAAGATCGACGACATAGACCTGCGCCATCGTCCCCTGCCGCGCGAACACCGCGCTGGGCGGCACGGCGAGCAAGCGCGTCCCCGCCCCGCTCGCGACAATGCTGGCGACGCCGGTTTGCCCCACCTTCAGCCGCGCATCATTGGGCAGCGTGACCTCCGCCAAGACCGATCCCGCCGAACCGGCCTGCGGCGCGAGCGCGATCAGGCGACCGACGACGATGTCGTTGTTGAACGCCGCGAAGCGGACCTTCGCGGTCGCCCCCAAGGGAACTCGCGCGGCATCGGCGGCAGGCAAGGCAAGGCGCAGAGAGTAGCTCGGTGCCCCGGTCTGCACCCGCGCGCCGGGTGCAATCGCCTGGCGTTCCCGCAGCACGACCGTGCCCGTGCCAACCACCGTCGGCACCACGATCGTGCTTCCCGCCTGCGCGATGCGGATGGAGGGTTCCTGCGGTGCCTGGCGGGCGGCCACGGGTTGCGATGCGGGCTTGTTGCAAGCCGTGAGCGCCAGTCCCAGCGCCAGCACGGCCGACCAGCGGGTCAATTCTTGATCTTCCAGCCCGAACGTAGCAGCGCGTAACACGCCACCGCCAGCACCACATCGATCACCAGCACCACGATGCTGCCAATCAGGATCGGCGAATCGGCGGTGCCGAGAAAGCCGTAACGGAAGCCCGAGATGATATAGAAGAACGGGTTGGCATGGCTGACCGCGCGGAACGCCGGGGCAAGCTTGTCGACCGAATAGAAGGTGCCCGACAGCAGGCCGAGCGGGGTCACGATGAAATTGGACACCGCCGCTGCATTGTCGAACTTGTCGGCCCAGATCGACGTCAACACGCCAAGCAACGCCAGGAACATGGTGCCGAGCAGCCCGAACCAGGCAACCGCCCAGAAATGCACCGGAATCAGGTGAATGCCGTAGAGCAGCATCGCCAGCCACACCCCGACCCCAACCAGCAGGCCGCGCGTCATCGCGCCTGCCACCAGCCCGGTCAGCAATTCCAGCGTCGACAGCGGCGGCTGCAGATAATCGACGATCGTACCCTGAATCTTGCCGACCATCAGCGAAAAGCTCGCATTGGCGAAGGCCGGGCCCATCATGCCCTGGCTAATGATCAGCCCCGGCGCGATAAAATCACCGAAGGGAATATCGATTCCGCCAACCGCAACCGGCCGTTTCGCCCCCGTCGCGACCGTGAAAACCACCAGAAACAGCAAGGTCTGGATCGCCGGTGCCCAGATCGTCTGCAGCTGCACCTTGAAGAAACGGCGCACCTCCTTGATATAGAGCGTTCGAAGGCCGCCCCAATTGACGTTCCGGAAGACCGGAACGCCCGGAGCGTTCATCATTGTGGAAATTTCGCCGATTGGGGGCTGGCTGCTCATGGTGCTGTCGCTAAAGACTGCCGCCGCCGCCCGCAACCCGTTATGGAAACGGTCGGCATGACAATTGGGAAGATTGAATGAGCTGGACCGACGAACGCATCGATACGTTGCGCAAGATGTGGGAAGCGGGGCAGACCGCGAGCCAGATCGCCGAGGAACTGGGCGGCGTCAGCCGCAACGCCGTGATCGGCAAGGCGCATCGCCTGGGGTTGCAATCGCGCCCGTCGCCGGTCAAGCCCAACGAGCCCGCCGCTGCTGCCGCACCAAAGGCGGCTGCGCCCAAGCCGACCCCGCCTGCGCCGCGTCCGCCGGTCGAGCGAGTCGCACCCCCGGTCGTCGCCGCGCCGGTCGCCAAGCCCGAGCCTGAAGTCGTCGAAGACATCGAACTCGAAGACGATGCAGAGGACGAGATCGAGGCACCCGTTGCCGTCGTCCGCCCTGCCCCGCCGATCCTGCGCTCGGTCGGCCCCGGTGGCTTCCTGCGTCAGGCACCTGGCGAACAGCAGGCACCGATCACGCCCGCGCCGCCGCGCCGCTTGGTCCCCGCCAAGCCCTCGCCCGAAATGGCGGGCAAGACCACGTTGCTCGATCTCAGCGACAAGATCTGCAAATGGCCGATCGGCCATCCGGGTGAGCCCGACTTCCATTTCTGCGGGGAGAAGGTGAACCCCGGTTTCCCGTATTGCGTCGGCCATTGCGGCCACGCTTATCAGGCACAGCTGCCGCGCCGCGATCGTCGCCCGGCCCCGCCGCTCCCGTTCGGCGGCCCCCGCGCCCGCTGATCGGCGCGACAGGACAAAGAAAAGGGGGCCGCCGACACACCGTTGGCGGCCCCTTTTGTTTGGGCGCTGCGATCAGCGCGTCGCAGTTCGGCGATGGTGCTTGGCAGTATCCCCGCCCGCGCCGTATAGCCGCCGCATGCCAGAAGACCTGTTCGCCGCCACGCCCAAGCCGATGACCGATTACGATGCCTCGTCGATCGAGGTGCTGGAGGGGCTGGAGCCCGTCCGGCGGCGGCCCGGCATGTATATCGGGGGCACCGACGAGCGCGCCTATCACCACCTCGCCGCCGAAGTGCTCGACAATGCGATGGACGAGGCGGTCGCGGGCCATGCCACGCGGATCGAGATCGAGCTGCACCCCGGCAACCGACTGGTGATCATCGACAATGGCCGCGGCATCCCGGTCGATCCGCATCCGAAATTCCCCGGCAAGTCAGCGCTGGAAGTGATCCTCTCGACCTTGCATTCGGGCGGCAAGTTCGACGGCAAGGCTTATGCGACCTCGGGTGGCTTGCACGGGGTCGGCGTCAGCGTGGTCAACGCTTTGTCGTCCGACACGATCATCGAGGTGGCACGCAACCGCGAACTCTACCGCCAGCGTTTCGCGCGCGGCGAAACGCTCGGGCCGCTGGAACATGTCGGTGCTGCCCCCAACCGCCGCGGCACCTCGGTCAGCTTCGTGCCCGATGCCGAGATTTTCGGTGCGGACATGCACTTCAAGCCCGCGCGGCTGTACAAGCTTGCCCGTTCCAAGGCGTATCTGTTCGCCGGCGTCGAAATTCGCTGGAAATGCGCGCCCGGCATCATCACCGACGACACGCCGCCCGAGGCGGTGTTCCAATTCCCTGGCGGCCTCGCCGACCATCTGCGCGAACAGATTGCGGCACGCGAATGCGCGACCACCGATTTCTTCGTGACGCGGCAGGATTTCCCCGGCGAAGCGGGCCGCGTCGAATGCGCTGTCGCCTGGCCGCTGTGGAGCGACGGATCGTATAGCTGGTATTGCAACACCATCCCCACGCCCGATGGCGGCACGCATGAAGCGGGGCTGCGCGCCGCGCTGGTGAAGGGCATCCGCGCCTTTGGCGATCTGGTCGGCCAGAAAAAGGCCAAGGACATTTCGGCCGAGGACATCATGACCGGCAGCGAGCTGATGCTCTCGGTGTTCATCCGCGACCCGCAATTCCAGAGCCAGACCAAGGACCGCCTCACTTCGCCCGAAGCCGCTACGCTGGTGGAACGTGCGGTGCGCGACCATTTCGACCATTTCCTCAGCGACAATATGGAGCGTGGCAAGGCGCTGCTCTCTTATGTCATCGAGCGCATGGACGAACGCCTCGCACGGAAAGCCGAGCGCGAGGTGAAGCGCAAAACCGCGACCAGCGCGCGCAAGCTGCGCCTGCCCGGCAAGCTCACCGATTGTTCGTCCAACGGCCCCGAGGGCACCGAGATCTTCATCGTCGAAGGCGATTCGGCCGGCGGCTCGGCCAAGCAAGCGCGCGACCGCAAGACGCAGGCGATCCTGCCGATTCGCGGCAAGATCCTCAACGTCGCCTCGGCCACATCGGCCAAGATCCACGCCAACCAGGAAATCGCCGACCTGATCCAGGCGCTCGGCTGCGGCACGCGCAAGGACTGTGTGGCGGACAATCTGCGCTATGAACGCGTCGTCATCATGACCGACGCGGACGTGGACGGCGCGCATATCGCCACGCTGCTGATGACTTTCTTCTTCCAGGAAATGCCCGAAATCGTACGCGCGGGCCACGTCTATCTCGCGCAACCGCCGCTCTACCGCCTGACCGCGGGCACCAAAAGCCTGTACGCGATGGACGACGCCCACCGCGCACATCTGGAGGCGACCGAGTTCAAGGGCAAGAAGGTCGAGATCGGGCGCTTCAAAGGTCTCGGCGAAATGAACCCGATGCAGCTGCGCGAAACGACAATGGACCCGAAGTCACGGGCAATGCTGCGCATCACCTTGCCGCAGGAATATGAAGAGCGTGCGGTGGTGAAGGATCTGGTCGACCGGCTGATGGGCACCAACCCCGCGCATCGCTTTGCCTTCATTCAGGAAAATGCCGCGCGGATGGACGAAGACGCGATCGACGCGTAAGCTTCATCGGCTTATGGTTTGCGCCGGAGTTTTTCATGCCCCGTCTAAATACGCTGTGCTTGCTATTGGCCGTAATAGGCAGCCCTGTCTTCGCACAGACAAAGGACGCGGCGACAGCGACCACCGCGGGGCCTGATATTGTCGTGACCGGTGTTTCGCTGAACGATGCGAAAGCGGCCCTGCGCGCCTGCCTGGACCAGCATTGCGCGCCGGACAAGGATATTGCGGCAACCTTGGCACTTGCGGAGACGGAGTTCGTCGCCGGGGACTACAAATCGGCCCGTGCAACGATGCTCTCATCGATCGGCCGCAACCGCCGTTTCGCCAAGCAATATCCGGTCCCCGTATCGGACCTGTTGCGCGCCAATTCCCTGGTGGCGGCGCACCTAGGCGAGGAAACCGCATATCGCAGCGGCGCGATCGACGTCGTGATCGCGCTGAAAGCGGGGCTGGCTCCGTCCGATCCGCGCGTGTTGAACGCGCAGCTCGAGCTAGGCGACAGCTACGCCAAGACCGGCGATACCAATGACGCTATCGACCTCTATCAGGACGTTGCCAAACACGCCCATGCCGCTCATCAGTCAACCAGCGAAGGATTTGCGCTCCTCAGAATTGCCCACCTGTACGCAGCGTTTTCAAAGGGAAAATCAAGCCCTTACTATACAGATGCGGTAAACGCCGCCAATCGCCTAATCGCGCGAACCGAGCCCGAGCTTGCCCCCTTCGTGCGAGCGGCGAAGCTGCTCAAGGCAAATATGGCGGTCCAGCATGGCGATACAGGAGCGGTTGATCGCCTTGTCGCAGAATATCGTGCCGCTGCCAAAGGGACCGCCGTCCCCGTCTTGCTCTATGCGCCAAAGATCGAACAGCGTCAGCTCTCCGGGCGCGAGGGCGCAAGCGGCACCACGCTTAACCAACTCGCCGTGGATGACTTCGATAATCAGTGGGTTGACGTAAGTTTTCTGATCGGTGCCGACGGAAAAGTGAGCGAGACAGAGGTGCTGCGCAAGTCTGCCACACTCTCGGGCGATTGGGTCAAGCCGATCCTCACCGCGATAGCCGGACGACGTTATGCCCCGCTCGCGCCCGACAATCCGGGCTTCTTCCGAGTGGAACGGTATTCCTTCACAGCGGCCTGGACCACGCAAACCGGCTCACGCATGCGGGTGCGCTCGCCCGTCCCCAAAATCGAAATGGTCGATCTGTCGCGCGATCCGGCGGTCGGCGGCTGACGCCCTACTCACCCATCCTTGCGCGGTGGTATTTCACCCGAACCACCATCCCCGCCACCACATGCAGCACCGCCATGCCGATCAGGAACAGCGGCAGGATCATCGGCATTTGCGGCCAGTACCGCGCGCGCAGGCCCGCCAGCACCGCGCCGGCAATCGCCAGCGCGACGCCCATCCAGCGGATCGGTCGCGTGACCATGCGCAGTTCCTTTTGATAGGCGGCGCGCTCGGCGGGGTCGTTGAGGTTGGGGGGTGGCAAAGCGGGGGTCATCGCGCGGTCCAATCGCTGGCAAGCAAGCCCCACAAAAAGGTGTCGCGCACGCCGAGATGCGTTTCCCACTCTTCGCGCAGCCGCCCTTCCAGCGTGAAGCCAAGCGCCTTCAGCAAGCCGTTCGAAGCCGCATTTTCGGGGTCGGTATCGGCAATGACGCGGCGCTGCCCTTCGACGCGCAACACCTGATCGAGCACCGCACTCACCGCTTCGCGCGCTATCCCGCTGCCCCAGTGCTGGCGCGCGACCATATAGCCGATCTCGGAGACGCCGGGCCGCTTCTCGCGCAGCGTGACGAAGCCGATGGCAGTGTCATCGCCTGAGAGCGTGATCGACCACCCGCGAAAGACCCGTTGAATGTCAGGCGATTTGGTGAGTTTGGCGCGAGTCTCCTCGATCGACTGATGCGGCCCGCTCGACCAGTAGGTCATCAACGCGGCATCGGCGAAAATCGGAAACAGCGCCCCGGCATCGTCCGGCGTCCGCTCCCGCAGACGCAGCCGTGCCGTTTCCAGTGTCGGAATCGGCTTCATGCCGTCAGCGCGTCGACCAGCGCCTTGACCTTTTTCTGCCGCCACTGCGGCAATGGCGCGACCAGCCAATAGCCCAGCCGATACGGCCGCGCCTCGCCCACCGCGACCACGCGCCCGGCCGCCAGATCGGTCGCCGCGAGCAGTTCGGGGATCGACGCGCGTCCCAGTCCCTGTGCTGCGGCATCCAGCGCCAGCCCGGCATCGGCCACGCGGACCAGCGACTCCGACGCGTCATCAACACAGCCGGGCCAGGAAATCCGCGTATCGGCCCCGCCGCCGGGCCGCTCGACCGTGACCATCCCGGCCGAGGCAATCGGCTCGCCCTCATGCTCGCCGGGGCCATCGCCCCAACGAATCGCCAAATCGAGATTGGCCTCGGTGAAATCGATCGCGCCGCTGGTCCCGAAGGTGTCGGACGAGATCAGCACGAAGCGCATTTCGCCGTCGGTCCGCGCGATGTCGGCCAGGCGCGGCATCAGCCATTTCTGGGTAAGGTCGCGCGGCGCGGCAATGGTCAGCGACTTGCTCGTCTGCCCGGCCTGCATCGCGCGCACGGCTTCCTCAAACTGCAGGAAGCCCTCGCGCAGCGCGGCGAGCCCGCCCTCGCCTTCGGGGGTCAGTTCGAGCCCTTTGGTGGTGCGGCGGAACAGCACCACGCCCAGCGTATCCTCGAGCGCGCGTATCTGCTGGCCCACGGCAGCCGGTGTCACCGCCAGTTCGTCAGCGGCGCGCGTAAAGCTCAGATGGCGTGCTGCGGCGTCGAGCACACGCATACCGTTGAGCGGAAGGTGCGTCCGCTTCATGCCCCCACCGCCGGCGCGATCAGCGCGAATCGCGGGATTTCCACGTCAAAGCCAGAGCCGTCCTCGCCCATCATGTGATAGCTCCCCAGCATCGACCCGGTCGAGGTCGAGAGCGGGCAGCCCGAGACGTAATCGAAGCTTTCGCCGGGGGCGAGCAAGGGCTGTTCGCCGATCACGCCCTCGCCCTCGACCGAATGGCGCGCACCGCGGCCATCGGTGATGACCCAGTGCCGCGTCAGCAATTGCACCGCTTGCGGCCCCGCATTTTCCAGCCGGATATGATAGGCCCAGAACCACCGGCCACGTTCGGGCTCGGACTGTTCGGGCAGGAAGCTGACCGCAACGCGCACGATTACCCCGCGCGTCTCCGCGACGTACGGGAACAGCGCTTTCACGACCGCCGCCCGCTCATAAGCCGACCGCCGTCAGCGCGCGATCGAGATCCTCGATCACGTCGTCAGCGTCTTCGAGACCAACGTTCAGCCGCAGCAGTCCCTCGGTCACGCCCATTTCCAGCCGCTTATCCTCGGCCACACCCGAATGCGTGGTGGAGGACGGGTGTGTCATCAACGAGCGCGAATCGCCGATATTGTTGGAAATATCGACCAGTTGCAGCGCATCGAGCAGGCCGTGCGCCTGCTGGCGCCCTTCGACCTCAAACGCAAAAATCGGCCCGCACGCATCCATCTGGCGCATCGCCAGATTGTGCTGCGGGTGGCTCGGCAGGCCCGGATGCAGGATGCGCGGCACGCGCGGCTCGAGGAAGCGACCGACCTTCAGCGCATTTTCCGACTGGCGACGAATGCGCAGGTCGAGCGTCTCCAGCCCCTTCAACACCACCCAGGCGTTGAACGCGCTGAGCGTCGGTCCGGTGTTGCGCGTGAAGGGCAGCAGCGTGTTGGTGATGAAATCCTCGGTGCCGCACACCGCGCCCGCCAGCACACGCCCCTGCCCGTCCATCATCTTGGTCGCGCTATACGCGGTGACATCGGCGCCGAACTCCAACGGCCGCTGCAACGCGGGCGTGGCAAAGGCATTATCGACCACGCTGGTAATGCCGCGCGCGCGCGCGATGCCGCAGATCGCGCTCAGATCGGCAATGTCCATCGTCGGGTTGGCGGGGGTTTCGAAGAAGAACACCTTGGTGTTGGCCTTGGCCGCATCCTCGAATGCCTGCGGGTCGCGCGCATCCACCACGGTCGTCTCGATGCCGAATTTGGGCAGCAGCGTATCGACCAGCCAGCGGCACGACCCGAACGCCGCGCGCCCGGCCACGACATGGTCACCGGTCTGGAGCTGGCACAGCAACACCGCAGTCATCGCCGCCATGCCCGTCGCCATCGTACGGCACGCCTCGGCCCCTTCGAGCAAGGCGATGCGCGCTTCGAGCATCTCGACCGTCGGGTTTTGCAGCCGCGAATAGGTCATGCCGACCTGATCACCGGCGAAGCGCGCTGCCGCATCGGCCGCGCAATCATAGGCATAGCCCGAGGTGAGGAACAGCGCCTCGGAGGTTTCCCCCCATTCGCTGCGCGCGGTACCGCCGCGCACGGCTTGCGTTGCGGGGCGCCACTGGCGCGTGATGCTCTGGTCCTGGCCGGTACGACGTTTCATGGTGCCCGCTTTGCCGGGCGCGGGGGGCGCGCGTCAATGGGCGATGCGTTTGCGGCCGCTGCGGCTACCATCCGCCGCGCCTTGAAAGCGCCGAAGGGAAGACGGATAGAGACGCGCGTGAACCCTGCCCCATCCAACCCGTATCGCGCCGCCGCGCTGCTCGCGATGCTGTCGCAAGCGCTGTTTTGCTTTCGCCTGAGCGTGCCGACCAAACTGATGTTCGACGAGGTGCATTATGTGCCCGCCGCGCGGCACCTGATCGCGCTGAGCGGGCCGGTCAATATCGAACACCCCCTGCTCGCCAAGGAGATCATCGCGGGCGGGATCCTGTTGCTGGGCGACAATAGTCTGGGGTGGCGCTTCTTCTCGACGCTGGCGGGCACGGCCACCGTGCTCGGCGTGTTCGCGATTCTGTGGCTGATGCTCGGGCGGGTACGCCCGGCGGTGTTCGGGGCTTTGTTCGCATTGTTCAACGGCACGGTGTTCATTCAGGCTCGGATCGCGATGCTCGATGGCTATATGGCTGCGTTCACAGTGCTGGGCATCGCCGCCTTGCTGTGGGCGATGCGCGCCGAGTCGAGCGGGACGGCCTGGTCGCGCTGGGTCTTGGGCAGCGTCCTGCTGGGTCTCGCCGTTGCCGCGAAATGGATCGCCGCGCCGTTCGTCGCTTATGCCGCAATTGCCTTTGTCGCGGTGCGGCTGAACGATGCGCGGCGCGAGGGGCGATCGATCTATGCCGCGCTCAATGCCCGCCCGATCGGCGGCATCCATCGACACTGGCCGGGCATGGCGGCGATCCCGGCGATTATGGTGCTGGGGACGGTAAGCATCGCCACCTATTTCGCGACCTTCGCCCCCGCCTTTTTCTACACGGTGCAGCCGATGACGCTGGCCAAGCTGCTGCCCTTTCAAATGCAAATGTATGGCCAGCAAACGCAAATCCTGCCGCACCACCCCTATCAATCGGCTTGGTGGACGTGGCCGGTGATGGTCCGGCCGATCTGGTATCTGTACGAACGCGTCGATGGCGCGCAGCGTGGGGTGTTGCTGGTCGGCAATCCGGCGGTGCTGTGGGGCGGATTGGTTGCGGTTGCGGCGTGCCTGTACGGCTGGTGGCGGACACGCGCGCCTGCGCTATTGGCGGCGGTGGGGCTGTGGCTCGGCGGTTACCTGATCTGGGCGATCATCCCGAAATCGCTTGGCTTTTTCTATTATTATTATCTGCCGAGCATCTTCCTGTGCGTCGCCCTGGCGGTATCGCTTGACCATTTCGCGCGCGGCACGCGCTGGGATACGCGCTTCCTGCTCCTGGTCCTCGCACTGTTCGCGCTCTTCTATCCGGTGCTGTCGGCCATGCCGTTATGGGGGCCCAACGCCTTCCATTTCTGGACCTGGTTTCCGAGCTGGGTTTAGCGCCCCCCCGTTCGCCCTGAGCCTGTCGAAGGGCCCCTCCGCAGGGAAGCCGCTCGCTTGGGGGCGGGGCTTCGACAAGCTCAGCCCGAACGGGACTTGGATGATCGCGTTTGGGCGAAAGCGACTCTAATACCGCCCCCACACGAAGCGCGACGACAGCGCGTAATTCCACACCGCCGCCACCACGATTCCCGCCAGCGCCGGGGCCGCCCACGCCCCATGCTGCACGCTGAACAGGAACGCCGCGACGCCGACATTCGCGGCAGCGCCTACCGCGCAGACGAGACAGAACGACACCCAGCCATCGAGCAATTGCCGCGCGCCCTTCAGCCGCCGCTCGCGATAGGTCAGCGCGTTGTTGAGGAAGAAGTTGAACGTCATCGCCACGCCCGTGGCGACGATCGTCGCGGCCAGGAAATTGAGCCCCTCCGCGCGGAACAAGGCCCACAACACCGCCAGGTGGACCAGCGCGCCCAGCGCGCCAATCCCTGAAAACATCACGAAGCGCACCGGCACGATCCGCCCGAACAGCCGGTCGTACAAAGCGATCAGAAACTCCATCGCCACGACATGGTCGAGCTTGCTCTCGCCTTCGCTGCGCAGGCGGAAAGTGTAAGGCAGTTCCAGAAATGTGAGCGGGCGCGGGCTCGCGGTCATGATGTCGAGCAGGATCTTGAAGCCGATCGCCGAAAGCCCCGGCACCAGCGCGCGCGCCACGGCGGTGCGGATCATGAAGAAACCGCTCATCGGGTCGCTAAGATCGGCCTTCAACACATAGCGGGACAGCCGCGTCGCCAGCGCCGATTTCGCCACGCGGTCCTGATCCCAATCCCCCGTGCCCCCGCCCGCGACGAAGCGCGACCCGATCACCAGATCGAGCGCGCCATCCGCCTGCAAGGCATCGAGCATCTGCGGCAGCAACGTCTCGTCATGCTGCAAATCGCCATCGATCACCGCGACCGCCGGTGCGGCAGTCGCGCACATCCCCTCGATACACGCCGAGGACAGGCCGCGCCGCCCGATCCGCTGGATCACGCGCACCCGCGCATCGCGCAGGGCAAGATCGCGCGCTGCCTGCGCGGTGCCGTCGGGGCTGTCGTCATCGACGAAGATCGCTTCCCAGCGTCGACCGGCCAGCGCCGCATCAAGCTTGGCGATCAACACTGGAACATTGCGCAGTTCGTTGAAGGTCGGGATGACCACTGCGAGTTCCAGCGTCTCGCTCATTTGAGAGCAGCCAATACCGCGTCGCCCATGGCCGCAGTCGAATGCGTTCCGCCCAGATCCGGCGTGCGCGCGCCGCCCGCAATCGCCGCAATCACCGCCGCCTCGACCCGCTGCGCCGAGGCTTCATCCGCCAGCGAATGCCTGAGCAGCATCGCCGCCGACAGGATCGCCGCGCACGGATTGGCCTTGCCTTGCCCCGCAATGTCCGGTGCCGAGCCGTGGATCGGCTCGTACAGCCCGCACGTCCCCTGCCATTCATTGAGCGAGGCCGAGGGGAGCATCCCGATTGAGCCGACGCACATGCTCGCCTGGTCGGACAGGATGTCGCCGAACAGATTGCCCGTCACGATCACGTCGAACGCGCCGGGGTTGCGCACCAGCTGCATCGCGGCATTGTCGACATACATGTGGGTCAGCTTCACCTCGGGATAATCGAGCGCGATCTCGTTGACCACTTCGCGCCACAATTGCGAGGTTTCCAGGACATTGGCCTTGTCGACCGAGGTCAGGATGCGCTTGCGCCGCTGCGCCATTTCAAACCCGACGCGGACGATGCGAGCGACTTCGACCTCGTCATAGCGCATCAGATCATGCCCTTCGCGCAGGCCGGTATGCGTGATGCTGCGGCCCTTATCGCCGAAATAGACGTCGCCGGTGAGTTCGCGCACGATCACCATGTCGATCGCACGCGCCACTTCCGGGCGGAGTGCAGAGGCATCCTCCAGCCCGGGAAACATCTTTGCCGGGCGCAAATTGGCGAACAGGCCGAGCGCCTTGCGTAAGCCGAGGATTGCCTGTTCGGGGCGGAGCGCGCGCTCCAGCCCGTCCATTTCGGGATCGCCGACCGCGCCGAACAGGATCGCATCGGCGCGCTTGGCCAGCGCCAGCGTCTCGGGCGGCAGCGGGTGGCTGGTCTGGCGATAGGCGGCCCCACCGACCGGCGCGCTCTCGAACGTGTGGCCAAGGTCGAGCGCTTCGAGCACACGGCGTGCCTCGTGCGTGACCTCTGGGCCAATGCCGTCTCCGGCGAGAAGTGCGATCAATGCCACGGGGCGACCTCCATTATGTTGCGCAGGGCAATGCCGAGGCGAAGCGTCTCACGCAACCGCCCTTTTCAACCGATCGACCAGCCGCGCCCGCGCATCGAGCGGCGCGGCGCGGCGATCGACCAGGATTTGCCGCTCCAGCGCGTCGCCGGTGAGCGCGAGCGCGGCGAGAATATCGTCCCAATCGGGCGCAACGCCGGTGGTGAGTGCGCGCGGCAGCGTGTCGCGCTCCAGCCCATAGCCAAGCTCCGCCAGCAGCAGCAGTTCATAGCGCGCCAGCGCCAGCGCCCAGCCGCGCGCGGCGGGCGCGGATTCGACCGCGATGATCGTCCCGTCGAGCGCCGCATACAATCGCGGATAAGGCTGCGCCTCGGGCAAAGCGGCGGCGGTCAGCGTCGTCACCCAATCGAGCGCGGCGGCGGGCAGCGGCTCCGCATAAAGCGGCGCGCGGCTGGTGACGAGTTCCACGGTCAGGCTGGCAAGCTGATCATCGGTGCGCGCGCGCCATTCGCCGATCACACGGTTGGCCGGTTGCAGGATCGGCCGAATGCGACTGGAACGCCCACCCCGCACATAGCCCGCCTGCAACCCATGCTCGGCGGTGAGCGCGCGCACGATCGCGCCATGCTCGCCATGATGGCGGATCGCGAGGATCAAGGCTTCGACACGCAGATGCATGGCGGCGGTGTAACGCGGGAGCGGGTTTTCGCCAGCCTTGGCGTGGGCGATGGGGGATTGGGGATTTGGCTTAGATTGGGTGGTTAGCTGCCACTCAAAATCGACGCGCGTTTTTCGCCGCTAATTGACCGTAACGGTCGCTGGGTCGGGCCAGAGCTGCTCGCCGGGGCTGTCGGAACCCGGAAATTTGTAGCCAACCATTGTCACGCTATCGAGAATGTCGCAGATGATTTCCCTCAGGGCGGCGCGGGTTTGTTTGAAGAAGGCGACATCAACCGGCGTTTCGAAAATCTGAAGGTCGCGCCTCACGAATTTGGGCACCGTGCGCCCCTGATCGTCGGGTTTGCCCCACGAACCGTGGCACAGCGCATTTCTAATCTCTTTGGCCTCCTTGAGCTCGGCGATCAGTCTGCTGAAGTCGTGTTCCTTGGTTCGGGGATTTTCAGTCAGCGCTTTTTCGTAGGTGATGATGAGAACGCCTAGCTGGTCCGTGAGTGCCTTTTCCAGTGTCTTGATCCACGCGTTAAAGGCTTCCGGATCGCCCTTGGGATCAAACTCCTTCGCGCCGGTGAGCGCGTAAATGGCCTTCGCCAACTCTCCCTCGATGAATCCAAAGGCAGCGACCGTGCGGCCGAGTTCCTCCCAGAAAGCAGGCTCCTGAAATTGCGTCGGGAAGTCACCGTGAAGCTTGTCGCGATCAATTACGTGGCCGTTTGTTTTTTCCGCATCGTCCATGGCGAGTGCCTTTCAGCGCTTCAGTTAACTATCGATAGCAGCTTTCGCCCCCGCGTGACAGAAGTTGCCTGTCGGCTCATGCGCGCCCCGGATCGCGCTCGCCCGCCTCGAATCTGTGCCCACTCAGCCACCCAATCCCTACCGCCGCACCCGCTTCGCCAGCGCCTCCAGCCCCAGCCGCGCGACCGCGCGCTTGCCCCACGCCGCGCTGCGGTCGAACACATCGAGCGCCACCATCGTCGCGCGATTGGCGAGTGAGGGGCGCAGCAGCAGCAAGTCGAGACAGGCGACCCCATGCGTGGCGAAGCTGCGCTTGTGCTGGCCGTCGCCCTCGGTGAAATCGAACTGCGTGAGGCCCGGCTCGGCATAGAGGTCGCGCATCGCCTCCAGCATCAGCACCGCGCCCGGCGACAAATCGTTGAACGCAGGATCGTGTCCGACATGGTCATAGCGCACGATCCCTCCCGCGACCGGGCAATAGAGATAGGCGGCCGGCTCCCCGGCGATAGAGAGCAGCCACGCGCGCACCGAATCCGCCGCCGCCAGCGCGTGCAGGCTGTGCAGAAACGCCGTGTCGTCGGGCAGACCGCCGCCGAGTAAGCGCTCCTGATACGTGCGCCGCGAAATGCCGCGCGCAATGTCGTGGAAGCGCTGCATCTCCTCGGGCGTGCGGAACCGCCGCACGTCGAGCAGGCCGCCCGACACCTCCATCACCCGCCGCGTCTTGCGCTTCAGGCCGGAGCGCGTGTTGCCCGACAGCGCGGCCTGATAGGCGTCGAACCCGATGCCGAGATCGGCATAGTGCCGCGTATAGCGTTGCCGCACCTGCGCGATCATGCCCGGTGCCGCAGCCATCACGGCCTCGAGCTGCACCGCAGGCAAGGAGGTGACGAGATAGCCATGCGCCCGCGCGGAAAGCTGCGGCAATGTGGGCGCTTCCCCGTCCAACACCTGCCCCAGCGACAAGGGCACGCGCACCAACTGCCGTTCCACGGCGGCCAAGGTCCGCGCGCCGATCTGGAACCGCAAGGGCAGCGGCTCCGCCCTGTTCATGCGGCGCGTTCCGCGACCATGTTGGACCAGAGCTGCTCGGCCTGGCGCCAGCGCGTGCGCAGCGGATCGGGGCCGAGCGGAACGTCATATTGCCCGAGCCGCAGCGCCGGACGGTCGGCGAAATGCACCGTCGGCATTTCGGTGGCGCGTTCGGCGAGCAGCGCGCACAACGCTTCGAAGCGTCGGACATGCACGGCATTGGGCCGCGTGCCCGCGCGGTTGGCGAGTTCGAAACCGTGGCTGACGATCGTCACCGCCGCATGGCGCTGGTCGCGCGCATGGTCGAGCGCGGCGCGCATCTCGCCCGCCGACAGCGCGCAGATCTGGAAATTACGGAAGGCTCCCGCCCGCTCCTCGATCAGCGTCACCGGCACCTCGATCATCCCGCGATGCGCGAGCGGCGCGATTTGCGCGCTCGGCAGGTCGATCGCGCTCGGCCAGGGGTGTTCGCTGCCATTGTGGCTCGAATCATAGACGAAGCCGAGTTCGACGAGCGCGGTCAGCGTATCGGCATTGGCGCTATACGATCCGCCGCGAAACGCGATCGGAGGCGGCGCGCCCGTCGCGACGAGCAACTCGGTCGCGCCGCGAATCAGATCGCGTTGTTCGGCAAGACTATATTCGACCAGCTCGAATCGCGCCGCCCGCGCGCCCTTGTCGCCCGCCACCGCAGCGGTCCAATTCGGATGCAGATGCAGTTGCACCTCCTGCCCGGCCGCAAGGATCGTTTCCACGATCGCCCGGACGGGCGCGAGACCAAAGGTCAGTGCCGGCATCGGATCGACGAAGAAGCACGCCTTCAACCCATACCGTGCGAGTACGTCCAGCTGATACGACACCCCGACGCCCGCCGGTTCCAGCGACCGCGCGAAAATCTCGGCCCCGACCAGCCCGTCGGCGTGGTGGCGCCACATCAATTCCGTGTCGACGGTCAGGAAAACGGGAGAGGTCATCCCGTCGGCACGTAAAGCGACGGGATGAAGATTTCACCAACCCAACAAACATTGCGCCAGCGCTAAGACATCAGTCTCCGGTCAGGATCCGATCGACCAATTGCTTCACCGTCGGCACAAACCCGTTGGAATAAAACGGATCGCGCTTGAACTGATAGGCACCGTGGCCGGCAAACATCAGATTCTGTTCGACATCGCCGCCATGCGCAATGTCCTGCAACGTCTTCTGGATGCAGAAGCTGCGCGGATCGGCCAGGCGTCCGGTCGAGTTGGTCTCGGTGTCCGACCAGGAGGAGAAAGCGCACTGGCTGAGGCAGCCCATGCAGTCCGCCTGATCCTTGCGAATCACGCCCTTGTCCTCGGGCGTGACGAAGACGAGCGTGTTATCGGGGGTCTTCAGCGCATCGGTAAAGCCCTCGCCGAACCACTGGCGGGCGCGCAGCAGGTCGTTGCGCGTCACCCAGAAGTTCTTGCCCTTCACGCCCACGTCGAGCTGGAAGACATGGTCGCCGGCACTTTGCGTCGAAAAGGCGATCTGCCGTTCCGAGCGCGCCTGCAAATGCCGCAGGAACGGGTTGAGCACCGCACTCGAATAAAAACCGGTCGGGGAGAAGCGGTGCAGCAGCACTTCGCCTTCCTCGATATGGGTCAACCGCGCCTTCCACGCATCGGGAATCGGGCTCTCTTGAGTCAGCAGCGGCCGCGTACCGAATTGGAAGGCGATCGTGCCGAGCTCGGGATTGTCGATCCAGTCGGACCAGTCGCGTAAGTACCACACGCCGCCCGCCATCACGATCGGCACGCTGTCGGCAATGCCACCCTCACGCATCGTCTCGCGCAGCGCCTTGACGCGCGGATACGGGTCCTGCGGGACGAGCGGGTCTTCCGCATTGGATAGGCCGTTATGGCCGCCCGCCAGCCACGGATCCTCATACACCACCGCCGACAGCCATTCCGCCGCCTTGGAATAAGCGCGCTTCCACAGCGCGCGGAAGGCGCGGCCCGAGCTGACGATCGGCAGATAACTGACTTCGTAAGACGCCGCGATCTCGCTCAATTTATAGGGCATGCCGGCACCACAGGTGACCCCGGCAACCATCCCGCGCGTGCGTTCCAGCACGCCGTGCAGGATGCGCTGCGCCCCGCCCATTTCCCACAGCACATTGATGTTGATCGCGCCCTTGCCACCGGCAATGTCGAACGCGCGGCGCACTTGCTGCACCGCCCCCTCGATCGCATATTCGATCAACTCCTCATGCCGGTCGCGGCGGGTGAGCGCCTTATAGACTTGCGGGATGATCTTGCCGTCGGGATCATAACTGTCGGCATTGACGGCCGAAACCGTGCCGATACCGCCCGCCGCCGCCCAGGCCCCCGCGCTCGCGTGGTTGGTCGCAGCGACGCCCTTGCCACCCTCGACCAGGGGCCAGACCTCGCGGCCGCCATAGACGATGGGCTTCAAACCTTTGAACAACGTGACGGCCTCCGACTTAAACTACGTTCGATATACGCTTTGGATGCACTGACGGGCAAATCGTCAATTAGACGAAGGCCTCCGGCCGCCCGATCACCGCGCCATATAAGGCGGCGTACCGAGCGATCATGGTGGCCTCGTCATACTCCGCCACCGCCTTGCGTCGGTTGAGCTCGCCAAGCCAGCGCCGCCCCTCCGGATCCGATTTAGCGAGGGCTTCCAGCGCATCGCGGATCAACACCTCATGCCCGCGCTTCTCGATGAAGCTGGCATTGTCGGGCACGACCATGCGCAGCACGTCGCCGACCGGAGTGGAGACGATCGGCAGCCCCGCCGCCATTCCCTCGATAACGCAGATCGGGAATTGCTCGGATTTGGACGACAAAGCGAGAATGTCGAAATGCCCGATATATTCATGCGGGCGCGGCAGGAAACCGGGCAGCACCAACTGGTCCTGCATCCCCATCCGCTCGGCGGTATTGAGGATTTTCTGCCGCTCAGGGCCTTCCCCCACGATCACCAGCCGCACGCGCGACGACATACCGCCGACCGCGCGCACCAGCATCGGCAAGTCCTTGACCTCGCGCAGCCCGGCAACGGTGCCGATCACGATCTCGCCCGGCTTGCGCTTGAAGCCGGGGATCGCGTTGGGCTTGGGCTTTTGCGCATAGAGCGCGGTGTCGATGCCATTGGCGATGCGGTGGACGCGCTCGCGCGGCTGTTTCCACGTTTTCAGCGCAATGTCTTCCAGCGTTTCGGAGGGCACCACCAGCGCCACCGCCTTGGTCAGCGCGAAGCGGCGATAAAGGTTGCGGGTCGGCTTCAACCCATCGGCTTCGTCGGCATTGAAGCCGTCCTCGTGATGCACCAGCGGCGGCACCCCGACGGACGACACGCGCCGCGCCATCGCCCCGTCGATCGCCCCCCAATTGTAGGTCAGCACCAAATCGAAGCGGCGCATATAGGCCGCGATCGCTTCATAGCGCTTGACCGAGGGGCCGCCGGTCAGGGGCGGCGGGTTCTGCGCGATCTCATAGTTGATGCCCGCGGCGATCGCATCGCGCGCGCCATACTGGCCGTCCATGCTCGACACGATCGTGTGCCGCGCACGGTCGCCAAAGGCGTTCATCAGGCGCACTGCGCGCGCCTCCTTCCCGCCCAGCGAAAAGGTGGAGTGCAGATGCAGAATGTTGACCGGACGCGCCATTTGGCCGCGCGTTAGCGACAAATGACGCCCGCGTCATCTCCCCCCTCTTGAAAGCCCGCACAACGATCCATATTGTTGGGGTGCGGACCGGGCCCCTCTGGCGAGGGCTGAATAAGCCCTCGTGATGTCGGACCGCATCGAGCTCGCTCGGTGCAGGACGGCCCATGACACCGTCCCCCGCCCCGAAACAGCCCGATCGATTTCACCATCGACAAAGAGGCTGCTGCCATGACCAAAATGATCGACCGCCTGACCGCCCTCCACCGCGCGATCGACGCCGCCGTGGCGCGCGAGCGTGCGCGTCTGGCCCCCGACCCCTTGCACATCGCCGCGCTGAAGAAGCGCCGTCTCGCGATCAAGGACCACCTTCACCGCGCGCGCACCCGGCGCGCGCCCGCTACCGCATAAAGGACCCACACCCGTGCAACCCAATGTCTATCGCACTATCCCCAATACCGTCGCCGCGCGCGACGAGGGGCTTCGCCGCTACATGCTTGGCATTTATCGCAACATGGGGATCGGCCTGGCGCTGACCGGGCTGGTCGCGATGGGCGTTGCCTCGACGCCCGCGCTGGTGGCGCTGATCTTCGGCACCCCGCTCAAATGGGTGGCGATGTTCGCGCCGCTCGCCTTCGTGATGTTCTTCTCGTTCCGCATCGACCGGATGACCACCTCGGGCGCGCGCACCGCCTTCTTCGCCTTCGCCGCCGTAATGGGCGTGTCGATGGCCAGCATCTTCCTGGTCTTCACCGGCACCAGCATCGCCCAGGCGTTCTTTACCGCCGCCGCGCTGTTCGCTGGCATGAGCCTGTGGGGCTACACCACCGGGCGCGACCTGACCAAGATGTCGACCTTCCTGATGGTCGGCCTGATCGGCGTGATCGGCGCGAGCCTGGTCAATCTGTTCATCGGCTCGTCGGTGTTGCAGACGGTCGTGTCGGTCGCTGGCGTGGTGGTCTTCACTGGCCTCACCGCCTGGGACACGCAGCGCCTGAAGAGCGAATATTTCGCATATGCCGGGACCCAAGCCGCCGAAAAGCTGGCGATCATGGGGGCGCTGTCGCTGTACCTGAACGTCATCAACCTGTTCCAGCTGTTGCTGGGCCTGATGGGCCAGCGCGAGGAATAAGCCCTTACCCCCTCCCGCTGCGGCGGGAGGGGCTCGTTCAGGCGAAGGCCGATTTCGGGATATGCGTGATGCGGCACGCGAGATCGGCCTCGCCGCTGGCGACGACATAATGGTCGCCCGCATCGACGATGCCCGTCGTGAACACGACATTGTCGATATACATCAGATCTTTGATCGGGTCGGTCAGCGCCGGATTGGCTTCGATCAGCGGATCATGGCTGGTGCGTAGCACTACGCTTGGGTCATCCCGGTCCAGCAGCGACCAATAAGTGCGGTAGACCCCGACCACGCCCGACGGCTCGACCCCGTGCCACAAAGTGAGCCAGCCCTCGGGCGTCGCAATCGGCGGGGCACCGCCGCCCATCCGCGCCGTCGCCATTGTCGCGGCGTGGGGGCGGATGCCAGGCTTGTCATAGGGCTTCCAATGCAGCGCATCGGGCGAACTGGCGAGGTTGATCGACGGTCCCGCACGCCATTCGCTGCCCGGCGGATAGGCGAAATACAAATCCCCCAGCGGCCGCGTCTGCGCCCAATACTTACCGTCGATCTGCCCCTCGAAGATCAGCATGTCCTTATTCTGGTGATCGAGCACGATCCCCTCCAGCGTCCAGTCGAGCGCATTGTCGGAGGTGTAGAGCGTGGTCGAATGCCGCTCCGGGCTGACCGAGCAGGTCGTCATGAAATAGCGATCACCAACCTTGCTGATCCGCGCATCCTCGACGCCATAGCATTGATAGGACGCGCGCGGCGTAACCGCCTTGTCGTAATGCACGGCCTCGACGCGGGTGCCGTCGGGATTGAGTTCGACTGGCAGCAACCAAGACAGCGAGGTCAGCGCCATTACCCTCCACCCGCCACCGCGCATCATGAACTTGCGCGGGTCGGAGGTATCAACGAAATCGAGCGGCCAGGCATCGAGGCAATAGCCGCCATCGAACCAGCGCAAGGCGTTGATATGCTGCTCTGCCATCGGCGTGCGCAGCGCCTCCGCCACGCGCACCATCAGCAACAGATTGCCATTGGGCAGGCGCGTCATGCCGGGGTTGAACGCACCCAGAACGTAGGTTTCGGCATCGACCTTGCCCGCGAGCGGCGATCGCGCGAGGTCGACATCGGCGGGTCCGAAGATCAGCGCATCATGGGAAAAGGTCATCGAAAATCCTGCCTTGGCTGGGTCATGGCCATGCGACCGCCACAGGACGCAGACGCCTCACGTCGCTGCCGGTTCCGCTGCGATGCGGGCGAGCAGCCGGTCGATCCCGGCCACCGCAGCGGGCTCATTCAGCGTCGGCGCGTGGCCGATGTCCGGCAGCGTCACCAGTTCGGCCTGGTCGAGCGCCGCTTTCATCCGCTCCGCCGTCGCCGCCGCGAGGATATCCGACTTGCCACCGCGCACGATCAGCGTGGGCACAGTCTTGAGGCGATCAAGCGCACGCCACATATCGGGGCCTGCTTCATTGCCTGGAACCCGAAACGGCTCGGCAATCTTCATGTCGTAATCGAGCACGATCCGCCCGGCACTGTTGAGCCGGTACAAGCGCTTGGCCATCGCCAGCCAGTCTTCCAGTTGGTAGGTAGGAAACACGTCGGCATTCGCCTCGGCAACCGCGCGCGCAGCGTGGACCCAGGTCGGCCAGGTGTTGGATTTGCCGACATAGCTGCGAATCCGCGACAGGCCTTCAGGGCTGATTTCCGGGCCGACATCATTCAACACGGCCCCCGCCAGCGTCTCGCGCGCCGTGCCCGCCAGCAACATCGTCACGATCCCGCCAAGCGACGTTCCGATCGCGATATAGCGGGGGACGGCCAGTTCGCCGAGCAGTCCCTCTATATCCTGCACATACGTGAGCGGGACATAGCTCATCGGATCCTTGGCATAGCCGCTCTCGCCGCGTCCGCGCAGATCGACCGCGATCACGCGCCACTGCGGCGACAGCCGCCGCGCGAGTTCGTCATAATCGCGCGCGTTGCGCGTCAGGCCGGGCAGACACAGGATCGGTGGGCGATCGGCCGACCCCGGATAATCGCGATAATGCAGCCGCACTCCGTCATTCGACCACCAATATCGATTTTCATAAGGCGACATGGTCAGATCCTGGGGTTGCGTCCTGCGGTCGGCACCCTCCATATCCACGCATGAGCATCACCCCGCAAGCATATGCGCCGCAAAGCGCGATCCTCGAACTGGGGGATGCCTTTTACGATCCCGTCGTCGCCGCCGACTTCCCCGAAACGCGACTGCGCTTCCGCAACCATCGCGCGGCGCAGGACGTCGGGCTTGATGCGATGGGGGACGACGAATGGCTGCGGCATTTCGGGCGTTTCGCACCCCTGCCGGGCAACCTCGCCGAGCCGCTGGCCCTGCGCTATCACGGCCACCAGTTCCGCGTGTATAATCCCGAGATTGGCGACGGCCGCGGCTTTCTGTTCGCGCAGATGCGCGACACGCGCGGGCGGCTGATGGACCTTGCCACCAAGGGATCAGGCACGACCCCGTGGAGCCGCTTCGGCGACGGGCGGCTGACGCTGAAAGGCGGCGTGCGCGAAGTGCTCGCCACCGAAATGCTGGAGGCATTGGGCGTCGAAACCTCGCGCAGCTTCTCGCTGATCGAAACCGGCGAGGCGCTGGAACGCGGTGACGAGCCCTCGCCCACGCGTTCGGCGGTGCTGGTGCGGCTGAGCCACGGGCACATCCGCATCGGCACCTTCCAGCGCATCGCCTATCTGCGCGATGCCGAGAACATGACGCGGCTGGTCGAATATGTCCTGCGCAACCTCTATGACGAGGCACCCGGCGAGAACGCCGCCGAGCGGTTGCTCGATCTCGTGGTCAGTCGCGCCGCCACTTTGGCCGCGCGCTATATGGCGGCAGGGTTCGTCCACGGCGTGCTCAATTCGGATAACATCAATGTCACCGGCGAAAGCTTCGATTACGGCCCGTGGCGATTCGCGCAGACCTGGGACCCGAGCTTCACCGCCGCCTATTTTGACCATGCCGGGCTCTATGCCTTTGGTCGCCAGCCCGAAGCGATCCATTGGGACGTGATGCAACTCGCGGTCAGCCTGCGCACGATCAGCGCGGCCGAACCGCTGATCGCGGTGCTGGAAAGTTTCCCTGAGCGCTATCAGCTGGCTGTATCCCGCGCGATTTTGTGGCGGCTGGGCGTCACGCCACGCGACCCGCAGCAGGACCGTGCGCTGGTGCAGACGATCGAACGCGCGCTGCGCACCAGCGAGCGCGGTATCGACCGCTTCTTCTTCGAAACATTCGGCGGCATAGCGCCCGAAGGCGAGACCTTTGCCGAAGTGCGCGCTGCGCTGGCACCATACGCCGCCCGCAAGCCGCGCGACCATCGTTATTGGCAGGGCGAACCCTGTTCGATGCTGATCGACGAGGTCGAGGCGATTTGGGCGGCGATCGATCAGCAGGACGATTGGCAGCCTTTCCACGCCAAGATCGCGCGCATCCGCGAGATGGGCGACGCGTTGGCGTAACCCATTGTGAGCGAACCGCCGCAAGCGGTGTGGATTCGCGCACGATTCTGGGGCAGAGAAGCTGATAAATGTCTTCTGAACTTCTTTCCTTCGAACCCGCGACCGGTGCCACTTTGTGGCGTGGCGCGATTGGCGATGTCGATGCCGAGGTTGCTACCGCCCGGGCGAGTTGGGCAAGCTGGGCGGCGCAGCCCCTCGCCTATCGCATCGAGGCGTTGCGCCGTGTCGCCAATGTCGTGCGCGCGCGCGCCGATGCCTTTGCCGATCTGATCGCACGCGAAACCGGCAAACCGCTGTGGGAAGCGCGCACCGAAGTCGAAACCGTGATCGCCAAGGTCGACATTTCCGTGACCGCCTATGCCGAGCGCACGCCCCAGCGGCGGCTCGATTCGCAAATGGGCGGGCGCATGGCGTTGCGGCACAAGCCACATGGCGTGCTCGCGGTGCTCGGGCCCTATAATTTCCCGGCGCATTTGCCCAACGGCCACATCGTGCCCGCCTTGCTTGCCGGCAATGCGGTGGTGTTCAAGCCGTCCGAAAAGACCCCGGCCTCGGGCGCGTTTCTGGTCGACTGTTTCCATGCCGGTGGCGTGCCCGAGGGGTGCATCCGCTTGCTGATCGGGGGTGCCAACGAAGGCAAGGCGCTTGCCGCGCATGATGGCATTGATGGTCTGCTGTTCACCGGATCGGCGCATACCGGGATCGCGCTCAATCGCGCGTTCGCGACGCGCCCCGAAAAGATCCTCGCGCTCGAAATGGGTGGCAACAACCCGATCGTGGTGTGGGATTCGCCCGATTTGCCTTCTGCGGCGATCATCATCGTCCAGTCGGCCTTCACCAGCGCAGGCCAGCGTTGCACCGCCGCGCGCCGCCTGATCGTCGATGAAAAGCTGTACGAACCGCTGATGGCGGAAGTGACCAAGCTGGTCAGCCGCATCATCGTCGACGAGCCCCACGCCACCCCCTCCCCCTTCATGGGGCCGGTGATCGACAATGAGAGCGCGGATTTGCTCAGCGAGAGTTTTCTCGAGCTGATGATGCGCGGCGGTCGCCCGATCCGACATCTGGAGCGCCCGATCGCGGATCGCCCGTTCCTGCGCCCGGCCTTGATCGACACGACCGAGATGAACGATCGACCCGACATAGAGTTGTTCGGCCCGATCCTGCAGGTCATCCGCAAATCGAGCTTCGAGGATGCGATCACCGAAGCGAACAATACGCGCTATGGCTTGTCGGCGTCGCTGCTCAGCCAGAATCCGGCATTGTACGATCAATTCTGGGCCAATGCCCGGGCTGGGATCGTCAATTGGAACAAGCCGACCAACGGGGCTTCCTCCGCCGCGCCGTTCGGGGGCATCGGTTGGTCGGGCAACCACCGCCCGAGTGCCTATTACGCAGCGGACTATTGCGCCTATCCCGTCGTCTCGAGCGAGGCAGACCAGGCGCGCGCATCGATCGGCGTCGGCTTGCGCGACGCATAGCGCGGTATACGGTCGCGCCATTGCGGGTTGAGCCCAACCGTTGATCGCAAAATCAGGAACTTACGCGCGGGCTGGGCTTTTGCCTGTTCGTGAAAAACGCTGACTCTGCCGACTGCAAATCGCCCCGCGCCCGCAAGCTGAAAACCGAATCGGACAATTGCCTCGCCATCGCGATCCGTGAACGCGACAGCGAGGTGGCCGCCTTGCTGATCGACGAAGCCGCCAAATTGGCGCGTCGATCGAAGGAACTGGCGACAAAGGGATGATCGCCTAGCGCGATAGTGGGGAAAAGCTCTCCTACCCCGCCCCCAAGCAACCTTGAATTGCCCAAGCGTTCGGTGCAGCCCATCTGACAACGATGGCAACGCTTCTCAATCCCACTGCGCGCGGGCGCGTCATTCTCGTCGGTGCGGGCCCGGGCGACCCGGGATTGCTGACGGTCCGCGCGGTCGCGGCGCTCGAAAGCGCGGATGTCGTCGTGCATGACGGGTTGATCGACGCCCGCGTGCTCGACCTCGCCCCCGCGACTGCGCAGCGTATCTCCGTGGCGAAGCGGCGGGCGCGGCACACTTTGCCGCAGGACGCGATCAATGCCCTCATCGTCGCGCATGTGAAGACGGGTGCGATCGTGGTGCGGTTGAAAGGCGGCGATCCGTTCATTTTTGGGCGTGGCGGCGAAGAGGTCGAGGCGGTGCGTGCCGCCGGCCTTCCCGTCGAGGTTATCCCTGGCGTATCGGCAGCCCTTGGCTGCGCGGCCGAGGCGATGTTGCCGCTCACCCACCGCGACCATTCGAGCGCGGTCAGCTTCGTCGCCGGGCAGTGCAAGGGGCTGGCCGATCAGGATTGGTCGGGGCTGGCGGGCAAGGGCCGTACGCTCGTCATCTATATGGGCGTGGCCACCGCCGCCGACATCGCGGACAAATTGATGCGCGATGGCGTCGCGCCGGAAATGCCGGTCGCGGTGCTCGAACGCGGCACGCTCGACGGGCACCGTGCAATCCGCACGCTGCTCGCCGATCTGGGTTCGATGGTCGAGCGCGAGAACGTCGCCTCCCCCGCGATTATTGTCGTGGGCGAAGTCGTCGATCTGTCCGATGCTGAGGACAAATTGGGCCGCTGGGCCCGCATTGCGGAGTCTGTTGCTTGAAACTGCTGACCGGAAACGATTTGCCGACGGGTGATGTGCTGTGGTGGACGGGCTCGACCTGGTCGCGCCATGTCGAGGATGCAAGCGATGTCGGCGACCAGGGCGAGAGCACCGCCCGCGCCGAAGAAGGCGCGCGCCGTGTCAACGGCGCCTATGTCATCGACGCCACCGCCACGCCCGAAGGCCCCCGCCCCGCCCACATCAAAGACCGTGTCCGCGCTTTGGGGCCGACCGTGCGCCCTGATCTGACCTTGAAGCCTGCCGACCCTGCGGCGGGAAGCTGGGTCATATGATCTTTTCGCACACGAAGGCGCGAAGGCGCGACGAAGAAGGTTGGTTCGCGCAGAGGCGCGAAGGACGCAGAGAGTTCTTAATTACCGCGCAGCGGCCCTCATCTTCCGCTGGTGCAAGGTCATCGTTTCCGACTGAAGCGGGCGGCCTTACATCACCGGTCACCTCTGCGTCCTCCGCGCCTCTGCGCGAACCAACTTCCCTTCTTTTCTCCGCGTCTCCGCGCCTCCGCGAGAATCACAATGTATAAATACGACCAATACGACCAGCAGATCGTCGACGCGCGCGTCGAGGAATTTCGCGATCAGGTGAAGCGCCGCCTTGCGGGGCAGATCACCGAGGACCAGTTCAAGCCGCTGCGGCTGATGAACGGCCTGTATCTGCAGCTCCACGCCTATATGCTGCGCGTCGCCATTCCCTATGGCACGCTCGACAGCCGCCAGATGCGGATGCTGGCGACGATCGCGCGCAAATACGATCGCGGCTACGGCCATTTCACCACGCGGCAGAACATCCAATATAATTGGATCAAGCTGTCCGACGCGCCCGACATCCTTGCCGATCTGGCGACGGTCGAGATGCACGCGATCCAGACCAGCGGCAATTGCATCCGCAATATCTCGTCCGACCAATATGCTGGGGCTGCCGCCGATGAAGTGGCCGATCCGCGCATCTGGGCGGAATTGCTGCGCCAGTGGAGCACCTTCCACCCCGAATTCAGCTACCTTCCGCGCAAGTTCAAGATCGCGGTGATCGGGGCCGAGGAAGATCGCGCGGCGATGCGGCTGCACGATATCGGCATTCAATTGGTGAAACGTGACGGCGTGCTCGGCGGGCGGATCTATGTCGGCGGCGGCATGGGCCGCACCCCGATGATCGCGCCCGAGATCAAGGACTTCGTCACCGCCGACGATTTGCTGAGCTATGTCGAGGCGTGCCTGCGCGTCTACAATCGCTATGGCCGCCGCGACAATATCTACAAGGCGCGGATCAAGATCCTGATCCATGAAATCGGTGCCGACGACTATCGCCGCCAGGTCGAGGAAGAGTTCGCGCACGTCAAATCGCTCGGGCTCGATCCGCCCAAGGCGGAGTTCGACCGCATCACCGCGATGTTTGCACCGCCCGCCTTCGTCGCCGCCGACACCCCGGCCACCCCGTTCGTGTCGAGCGAAGTCGAGACACCTGCGTCCGCGGCCGGCGTCTCGACTGCGCTCGACGCGAACGGGGATTTCCAAGCATGGCGCGCGCAAAACACCGCCGCGCACAAGCAACCCGGTTATGCGATCGTCACGATCAGCCTGAAGCCCACCGGTGGCATCCCCGGCGACGCCACTGCCGAGCAGATCGACCTGATGGCCGATCTCGCCGAACGCTACAGCTTCGACGAACTGCGGGTGACCCACGCGCAGAACATCGTGCTGCCGCACGTGCGCAAGGCGGACCTGTATGCGGTGTGGCAAGCGCTCGACGCGGCGGGTCTGGCACCTGCCAATCTCGACCTGATCAGCGACATCATCGCCTGCCCCGGTCTCGATTATTGCAGCCTCGCCAATGCCCGCTCGATCCCGGTCGCACAGAAGATCGCGACGCGCTTCGCCGATCAGAATCGCCAGCGCGATCTGGGCGAACTGAAGCTCAAGATCAGCGGCTGCATCAATGCCTGCGGGCATCACCATGCCGGGCACATCGGCATCCTCGGCGTCGACAAGAAGGGCACCGAAAATTACCAATTGCTGCTCGGCGGATCGGGCGCGGAGGACACCAGCCTCGCCAAGATCACCGGCCCCGGCTTTGACGAGGACGGCATTGTCGATGCGGTCGAGACCGTGACCAACGTCTATCTCGCCAAACGCGCGGAGGGCGAGCGCTTCCTCGACACCTATCGCCGCGTCGGCATGGAACCCTTCAAGGAGGCGCTTTATGGATAAGTCCAATACTCCCCTCCCGCTTGCGGGAGGGGCTGGGGGAGGGCCGGTCGCGGACGCTCCTGCAAATCCAGCCGATAGCCCCTCCCCTAACCCCTCCCGCAAGCGGGAGGGGGACAGGACCGAAGGAGACGAGCCCGCCGTCACGCTCGACGCATTCTTGGACTCGCAGACCAACGCCACCGCCGTTCGCCTCGAAGCGGGCGACGATGCGCGCGCGCTGCTGCCCTATCTCGACCGGATTGCGCTGGTCGAAGTGAGCTTTCCAACTTTCCGCGATGGCCGTGGCTATTCCGCCGCGCGCGTGCTGCGCGAGGCGGGCTATACCGGCGAACTGCGCGCGCAGGGCGATGTGCTGGTCGACCAAATGCCGTTGATGAAGCGCTGCGGATTCGACAGTTTCGCGCCCCAAGCCGAGATCGATCCCGTCACGCTCGAGGCCGCGCTCACGCGCTATGAGAATGTCTATCAAAAGGCCGCCGACGGACGCGTGCCGGTCTGGGCGCTGCGGCATGGCTAGCACCGCGCGCAAGCTCGACCTGATCGACGTCACGCCCTTCTCCGCCGCCGACGCAGCGGCAATGGAGGCGCGTTTTGCCGGGGTTGGCACCAGCGAGATGCTGGGCGAACTGTTGACCGGCGAGCTCAAGGGCCGCGTCGCAGCGGTCTCGTCGTTCGGCGCGGAAAGCGCGGTGCTGCTCCACCTTATCGCGCAGATCGACCGCGACATTCCGGTGATCTTCCTCAACACGCAGAAGATTTTCGGGGAAACGCTCGCCTATCGCGACCAATTGTCGGAGCAGCTCGGCTTCACCGACCTGCGCGTGTTCCGGCCCGATCCGCGTCTGCTCGCCGCCAAGGACGGCACGGGCCTGCGTTGGAGTTACGACCCCGATGGCTGTTGCGACCTGCGCAAGGTCGAGCCGCTGCGCCGTGCGCTCGCTCCGTTCGACGCGTGGATCTCGGGCCGCAAGGGGTTCCAGGCGGGGACACGCAAGGCAATGCCGCGTTTCGAGGAGGACGAAGGTCGCCTGAAGCTCAACCCGCTGGCGGATTGGGACAAAACGCGGCTCGACGCCTATTTCGCCGAACACAAATTGCCGCGCCACCCACTGGAAGCCGAGGGCTATCCCTCGATCGGCTGCGCACCCTGCACAAGCAAGGTGCTCCCCGGCGAAGACCCGCGTGCGGGCCGCTGGCGCGGCTGGGAAAAGGTGGAATGCGGCATCCACGTGCCGGAAAAGCCGGGCGAGGAGCCGGTGTTTTAAACAGGACGACGTCGTCTTCCTCGATGATCGCCATTCCCGCTCAGGCGGGAATCCATAATCGTAGCGATCGTTGAGGAGCGGTGAGGCCAGCCCGTATGGATTCCCGCCTGCGCGGGAATGACGGATGAAGGCTGGAGGTCTGCCCGTTCAAAAGCTCAGGGCAAACCAAGGTATCGTCGGCCGCTCAGGCCGCAACCACCGCTCGCGGCAAGACCGCCGCGGCATAGTCGCTCTCCGCCAGCGCAATCAGCGCGCGGTCATCATGCTTCCAGGGATGGAAGCCGGGCAGGAAGAAAGCGAGCCACGCCCCCAGGATTTTCCGCGCCATGCCCGGCTGCCCGAGCGCATACCACAGGATGCCGAAATGCGCCCGGGCACCGGTAACCCCGTCCTGCCGCAGCAGTTCGAGCATACCCTTGTAGCGCCCAGCGAAAAACTTCTGCGTCGTGCCGATCATGACCAGTGCCTTGATCTTCCAGCGCTGCCACCGCGACCAGTCGCGCGTCGCGTGGAGCCAGGTGTCATAGGCGACGCCCTTATGCTCGATCTCCTCGGCGGCGTGCCAGCGCCACAATGCCGCCGCCTGTTCGTCCCCGCCCGCCAGATGACGCGGATCGGCGATCAACTGATGCGCGAGCATCGCGGTGAAATGCTCCAAAGCCATCGTCGCGGCCAGGCTGGCGATCGGCGGACGCCCCTTGGTCAGCGCCAGGGCCTCGTCGATATGCCGCTCAAGCAATGTCACGTCATACCCCTGATCGGTGACATGGCGGTTGAAGGCGACATGTTCGCGCGTGTGGATCACTTCCTGCTTGATGAACGCCTGAATTTCGGCGTGCAGGCGCGGCGGCGTGCCTTCGCGGAAAGCGCGCACGCTTTCGATGAAAAACCCCTCGCCTTTGGGAAAGGTTACCGACAGCGCATTGTAAAAGGCGGTCGCGAACGGATCGTTGTTGAGCCACCACCGCCGCATCGCCGTGCCCCGCCCGAAGCGCAAATCACGCGGCGTAATCGACAGATCTGCAGGACTTGTTGCTTTCGCCACAAAAAACTCCGTACAGCGTGGAAGAACAGGTCTGAAACTATGAGCTACTTACACTCGTGTCAATAGTGCGCAAACGGCTTACCCCGGAAGAATCACGGGACGCCGCGATCGAGGCTGCCCGTGCGCTGCTGGTCGAACAGGGTCCGCAAGCGGTTACGCTCAAAGCAGTGGCGGCGCGGATCGGGCGAACGCATGCCAATTTGCTGCATCATTTCGGCTCGGCAGCGGACCTGCAAAAGGCGCTGATCACGCATCTCGCGGATTCGATCACCGCGCAGATTGGCGCTGCGGCCAAGCGCGCGCGCGTCGGCGATGCTGATCCACGCGAAGTGGTTGACCTTACCTTCGACGCCTTCGCTCACGGCGCAGGCGCGATGGCCACCTGGATGATTCTCTCGGGTAATCACGATGCGCTCGACCCCGTGCTCAACGCGATCCACCGCCTGGTCGACGAACTCGCCGAGGACGCGGATTCGGGAAAGCTGATCTATGAGGACACGCTCCAACTCGTGCTGATGGCGATGGGCGATGCGTTGCTCGGCAAGGCAATGGCGAGCGCTTTGGGCTTGCCGCCGGAGGCCGCGCGGACCATCGCGACGCGGGCGCTGATCGCCTCGCGCAGCGTGCTGCCAGCCTGACTGGCTAAAATCGCAATTTCCGCTAAAGAGCGGTCATGCATTTTCTTGACCAAGCAAAGATCTTCGTCCGATCGGGCGCGGGCGGCCCCGGTGCCGTCAGTTTCCGGCGTGAGAAGTTCATCGAATATGGCGGCCCTGACGGCGGCAATGGCGGCAAGGGTGGCGACATCGTGTTCGAGGCCGTCGCTGGCCTCAACACGCTGATCGACTTCCGCTACACCCAGCATTTCCGTGCCCCGCGCGGGCATGGCGGGTCGGGCTCGAACCGCACCGGTGCCGGTGGCGACGACCTCATCATCCGCGTCCCCGTCGGCACCCAGGTGCTGAGCGAGGACAAGGAAGAAGTGCTGGCGGATTTTACCGTTCCCGGCGAGCGCATCGTGTTCCTGCGCGGCGGCGATGGCGGTCGCGGCAACGCCACCTACAAGACCTCGACAAACCGCGCCCCGCGCCAGCACGGCACGGGCTGGCCCTATCAGGAAATGTGGGTGTGGCTGCGGCTGAAGCTGCTCGCCGATGCGGGCCTGGTGGGCCTCCCCAATGCCGGCAAATCGACCTTCATCAACGCGGTGACCAATGCCCAGGCCAAGGTCGGTGCCTATCCCTTCACCACGGTGCGTCCGCAATTGGGCGTGGTCAGCCGCCACAATCGCGAATTCGTCGTCGCCGATATCCCCGGCCTGATCGAGGGCGCGGCGGACGGTGCCGGGATCGGCGACCGTTTCCTCGGCCATATCGAACGCTGCAAGGTGTTGCTCCACCTGGTCGATGCGACCGAGGATAACCCTGTGGAAAACTACCGGATCGTCCGTGCAGAACTCGATGCTTATGGCGCGGGGCTTGTGGATAAACCGCAGGTGATCGGGCTCAACAAGATCGACGCGCTCGATCCCGCCGACGTGAAGAAGCTCGTCACCAAGCTCAAGCGCGCGAGCAAGGCGGACGTCCTGCCAATGTCGGGCGCGGGCGGCGCGGGGATCGACGCGGTGGTCGACCGGCTGATCGAAGTGATCGGCCCGGCTGAAGGTGCCCCCGCGCGCGACGACGATACGCCGCCGGGCGAATGGTCGCCTGTTTGAGGATCGTCCTTGGTGGGTTGCCGCTGAGGTGATATTATCGGGCGATGCGACACGATCCCGTTTATCGTCCGATCACGGCTGACGAATTCCTCGAAATGGATTTCGGCACCGACAAGCGGTTCGAACTGCATCGCGGCGTAATCTATATGATGGCGGGCGGCAGCGAACCGCACGCCTGGGTGCAAGGCAACATCTTCTCCTGGCTTCGCGCTCGATTGCGCGGCACAGGATGCCGACCCTATGGCCCGGACATGGCGATGCGGATCAGCGATATCGACATCCGCTATCCCGATATCAGCATCTATTGCGACCAGCCACCACGCGATGCCCTGACGCAAGCAAAGTTGCTCGATAACCCGACCGTCGTGATCGAAATCCTCTCGCTGACCACCGCGATGTTTGACCAAGGCACGAAGCTCGAAGAATATCAGGCGTTACCGAGCGTTCGGACGATCGCGTTCGTCGATACGTCGAACGAAATGTGCCGCACGATCGAGCGCACCGACAAAGGCTGGTTCGATCAGACGTTTTCAGGCGAGCGGGGCATTCCGGTGCCGTCGCTCGACCTCACCATCCCTCACGCCGAGATTTTCGCGCGCGACTGAAGCCACGCGACGGTTGGCGTGGGCGGTTACGCGCGCTAACGCGGTCACAATGTCCGCCTTCTCCCCCGCCTCCACGCCACGGCTGATCGTCAAGGTCGGGTCCTCGCTGCTCGTCGCGCCCGATGGCACGGTGCGGCGGGCATGGCTGGCGAGCCTCGTGGCCGATATCGCGGCGCGTGCGCGGTTGGGGCAGGAAATTGCGGTGGTGTCCTCGGGCGCGATCGCGCTCGGCGCGCGGCGGTTGAAGCTGCCCAAGGGCGGCCGCGCGAGCCTTGAAGACGCACAGGCCGCCGCCGCCACCGGGCAGATCGCCCTGTCGGGCGTCTGGGCCGAACTGCTCGCCGCCGAGGGGCTGACTGCGGCGCAAATGCTGGTCACGCTCGACGATCTCGAAGATCGCCGCCGCTATCTCAACGCCGCGGCGACGCTTGGGCGGCTGCTGTCGCTGGGTGTGGTGCCGGTGATCAACGAGAATGACAGCGTTGCGACCGAAGAAATCCGCTTCGGCGACAATGACCGGCTCGCCGCACGGGTCGCGCAGGCGGCGGGCGCGCAAGGCGTGATCCTGCTCTCGGACGTGGCCGGACTGTACGACGCCAACCCCAATACAAACCCCGGAGCCACACTGATCGCGCGCGTCGAGCGAATCGATGCACGGATCGAGTCGATGGCCGATGGCGGATCGGGATCGGGCATGGGATCGGGCGGGATGGTGTCGAAGATCGCCGCCGCGCGCATCGCCACCGCCGCCGGGGCGCAGCTCGCGATCGTGTCGGGCCATGCCGAGCATCCGCTCGCCACCTTCGATACAACCGCGCGGGGCACGGTGTTCGCTGCCGAACGCACCGCGCCTGCGCGCAAAGCATGGCTCGCGGGCGGGCTCACCGCCAAAGGCGAGATCGTGATCGACGCAGGTGCCGCGCGCGCGCTGGCCGACGGCAAGAGCTTGCTCGCCGCCGGGGCGACCCGCGTTTCGGGCAGCTTCGCGCGGGGCGATCTGCTGGCGGTGATCGGGCCGGACGGGCGCACGTTGGCGCGGGGCCTCAGCGAATATGATGCCGCCGACGCCGCCGCAATCACCGGCAAGCGCAGCGACGAACATGCCGCGATCCTGGGCTATGCGCCGCGCGCCGCGCTGATCCACCGCAACCATATGGCGCTGGTGTGATCCGCGCGAAGGAAGCACAACGATGAGCGTACTCGCCATCACCGGCGGCACCGGCTTCGTCGGATCGCGGCTGATCGATCTCGCGCTCGCGGCCGGGCATGAGGTGCGCGCGCTTACCCGTCGTCCGCAACCCGCGCGGGCTGGCGTCGTGTGGATCGAGGGCGCACTCGACACGCCCGAAGCGCTCAGTCGGCTGATGACCGGCGCGGACGCGGTGATCCACGTCGCCGGTGTCGTCAGCGCGCCCGATCGCGCCGGATTTGTGGCGGGGAATATCACGGGTACGCAAGCGGTCGTCGACGCCGCCGAGCGCGCGAGTGCCCGCCGCTTCATCCATGTTTCGTCGCTGGCGGCGCGCGAACCGGACCTGTCCCTGTATGGCTGGTCCAAAGATGAAGCCGAGCAAGTCGTCACCAAGTCGAGCCTCAATTGGGCGATGGTGCGGCCACCCGCCATCTATGGCCCCGGCGACATGGAAATGCGCGACCTGTTCCGCATGGCCAGGATGGGGATCGCGCTGCTTCCTCCGGCGGGCCGCGTATCGCTGATCGAGGTCGGCGATGTCGCGGCGCTGTTGCTCGCGCTTGCCGAGGCAGGCCCGTCCCACGAAATCTACGAACCGGACGATGGCCAACCGGACGGCTGGAGTTACGCCGAATTGGCCCGCGCGGTTGGTGTCGCGGTCGGCCACAAGGTGCTGCCGGTGGCGCTGCCCAAGGCGATCCTGTCGCTTGCCGCCCATATCGACCAGATGTTCCGCGGGAAGGGCGCAAAGCTGACCGCCGATCGCGTCGGCTATCTCTGCCATCCGGACTGGACCGCCTCCCCCACCAAGCGCCCAGATCCGGCGATGTGGGTGCCGCAGGTGCCGACACCCCAAGGGCTTGCGGAAACGGCGGCATGGTATCGCGCGAACGGCTTGTTATAGGCGTGCTATAAAGCCGCCGCATTTTGGCGGCACAGCGCTACAACACTTCAAGGACTGACCATGAGCGACCGCCAGGCCATTTACGATACCGTCACCGCACAGATCGCACCTTTCAACAAAAAGGGCGTCACGCTGAGCGATGCGACGACCTTTCAGGGCGATCTCGAATGGGACAGCCTGACCGTGATGGATTTCGTCGCGGCGATCGAGGATGAGTTCGACATCATCATCACGATGAACATGCAGGCGGAAATCGAAACCGTCGGCCAATTGGTCGATGCCGTCGCGAAGCTGAAGGGCTGATCCGATGACCGATGCCGGCCTTGTGACCGAAAGCCTCCCCGCCGATCCCGCTACGATCGCGCCCGAGCGCGACCTGATGTCGAAGTTCGACGCGCTGATCGCCGAACGCCAGGCGCTGATCGACACCGGCGTGACCGATCCCTTCGCGATCGTGATGCAGCAGGTGAAATCCCCGACCGAGGCCGTCATCGCTGGGCGCGACACCATCCTGCTCGGCACTTACAATTATATGGGGATGACCTTCGACCCCGACGTGATCGCCGCCGGCCACGCAGCGCTCGACCAGTTTGGCTCCGGCACCAATGGCAGCCGCATGCTCAACGGCACCTTCCGCGACCATATCGAGGTCGAGGATGCGCTGCGCGACTTTTACGGCGTATCGGGCGCGATCGTGTTTTCGACCGGATACATGGCCAATCTCGGCATGATCTCGACGCTCGCCGGCAAGGGCGAATATGTCATCCTCGACGCCGACAGCCATGCCTCGATCTATGATGGCTGCCAGCAGGGCAATGCCGAGATCGTCCGCTTTCGCCACAACAGCGTGGAGGATCTCGACAAGCGGCTCGGTCGCCTGCCCAAGGAGCCGGGCAAGTTGGTCGTGCTGGAGGGCGTCTATTCGATGCTCGGCGACATTGCGCCGCTGAAGGAAATGGTCGCCGTCGCCAAGAAGCATGGTGCGATGGTGCTGAGCGACGAAGCGCATTCGATGGGCTTTTACGGCCCTAATGGCCGCGGCGTGTATGAGGAACAGGGCTGCGAAGCCGATGTCGATTTCGTGGTCGGCACCTTCTCCAAATCGGTCGGCACGGTTGGCGGCTTCTGCATTTCCAACCATCCGAAGTTCGAGGCGATCCGCCTCGCTTGCCGTCCCTATATCTTCACCGCCTCGCTGCCGCCGTCGGTCGTCGCCACCGCCGCCGCCTCGATCCGCAAGCTCAAGCACGCCCACAAGAAGCGCCAGCAATTGTGGGAGAATGCGCGATCGCTGCATGGTGGGCTGAAGGCATTGGGCTTCAAGCTCGGCACCGAAAACCCCGACAGCGCGATCATCGCGATCATCCTCAACGACCAGGAACAGGCCGTGGCGATGTGGCAGGCGCTGCTCGACGGCGGGCTGTACGTCAACATGGCGCGCCCACCGGCGACGCCTGCTGGCACCTATCTGCTGCGCTGCTCGCTCTGCGCCGAGCATACGCCCGCGCAGATCGCCACGGTGCTGACGATGTTCGCCGCTGCAGGCCGTGCCACCGGTGCGATCGGCTGACCTGCCTCCACCGCCTGTTCAATAATGTTCCCTTGGGCTAAATAGCTGACATGAGCGGGACAGTGGCCGAGGCAACCGAAGCGGATGCGCCTGGCGCAGCCTGGCGCACCGTCACCTTGGTCGTGGTGGCGGTGCTGGGGGCGCTGGTGCTGGTTGCGCTCAACCTGACGCTTGCAGAAGCGAATCGGCAGCGCGACCGCGCGCTGAAATTGCAGACGCACAGTTACGAGGTGATGATCCTCTCGGCCAATCTGGCCGGGACGATGGCGCATGCCGAGGCGGCGCTGGGCCGCTATGTCATCAGCGCCGATACCACGCTGGGCCAGGCCTATTCGGCCGACTGGCAATTGGCCGGGCAGCAATTGGCGCGGCTCGACCAGATCACGCACGACAATCGCGAACAGCAGGTGCTGCTGAAGCAGTTGCGCCAGGCCTTCGAAGCGCGGCGCGAGGAATTGTCGCTCACCGCGCGCAGCACGCTTTATGGCAAGAACGCCCAGGCGCTCGCACTGTTCTACAAGACCCGCGAATCGCCGTCGCTGACCAAAATCGACACCTTGCTCGACCAGATCGGAACGCAGGAACGCACCCTGCTGGCCAGTCGCACGGGCGACGCGATGAGTTCGGTCGCGCGCTCAAGCGCCATTGCCAGCGCCTTGTCGGTGTTCGGCGTCTTGCTCGTGCTCGGGGCGATTGCGCTTGGCTGGCTGACGGTCACGGCACTTGGCCAACGCGCGTCCGCCCGCGCCGAAGCCGAGGCCGAGCGCGACCGCGCGGTCGAGCTGGAAGCGGCGGTCGCCCGCGCATCCGCTGTGCTGCTGGCGCAGGAAAGCAAGTTGCGCCAGGTCCAGAAGATGGAGGCGGTCGGCCAGTTGACCGGAGGCATCGCGCACGATTTCAACAATATGCTGGCGGTCGTTCTGGGCGGTCTCGAACTCGCCAAGCGGCAGATCGACGGTGATCCCGCCGCCGCGCGCCGCCATATCGACAATGCTGCCGACGGTGCCAATCGCGCCGCCGCGCTGACCCGGCAATTGCTCGCCTTCTCGCGCGAAGAAGCGCTGCGGTCAGAGCCGCTCGAGCCGGTCGCGCTGGTCAAGGGCATGTCCGACTTGCTCGACCGCACGCTCGGCGACGGCATCAAGGTTACGGTCAACGCCGCCAATGACGCAGCATGGCTGGTGCGGTCGGATCGGCACCAGCTTGAAAACGCCGTCCTGAACCTCGCCGTCAATGCCCGCGACGCGATGAACGGGCGCGGCCAGTTGACCATTACCGCTGCCGCCGAAACGTTGGCCGAAGGTGCGGTCGGCACGTGCCGCGCCGGGGAATATGTCGCGCTGAGTGTTACCGACACCGGCTGCGGCATGACGCCGGAGCTGCTGGAGCGCGTATTCGAACCCTTCTTCACCACCAAGCCCGCCGGCAAGGGCACCGGCCTCGGCCTCAGCCAGGTCTTCGCCTTTGTCCGCCAGGCCGAGGGCGAGGTTGGACTGCGTTCGGAGGTCGGGCGGGGCACCACGGTTACGATCTATCTTCCGCGCTATGCGGACGGCACCGTTGCTGAGCCGCATTCCGAAAATGCCGCGATCGACCTGCCCGACACCCCGACGCTGGACATCCTTGTCGTGGAGGATGATCCGCGCGTTCTGACCGCGACGATCGGTGCCCTGCGCGAACTCGGGCATCGCCCCGTTGCCTGCAGCGATCCGCTTGCGGCTCCGGCGGCGCTCGATCAGCTCGCGCATGTCGACCTGCTGATGTCCGACGTGCTGATGCCGGGGCAAACCGGCCCCGAAATGGTCGCGGCGCTCCAGCATCGCCACACCGATATGGCGGTGCTGTTCGTCACCGGTTATGCTGGCGAAGCCGGTGGTGAGGTCGAATTTGGCGGCCATCACGTCCTGCGCAAACCCTTTACCCTGGCCGGGCTCGAACGGGCGATTGCCGCAGCGCTGGACGCGCGATCGGCACGCGCCGCGCCCACCGCAGTCGCCGCCGAATGATTTCGTAGCTGACGGACGGCACACACACCGATATAGCCGCATCATGCGGGTTCCCCCTCCCCTCCGGCCAGAGGCCAGCTTCCTCCCATCATGAAGTCCATCGACCGCTACATGGCCCGACTGATCGCGGTGCCGCTGTTCTCGACACTGGTCATCTTCGCGATGTTGCTGGTGCTCGACCGCATGTTGCGCCTGTTCGACTTCGTGGCGACCGAGGGCGGCCCGGTCAGCGTGGTATGGCGGATGCTCGCCAATCTGCTGCCCGAATATGTCGGGCTCGGCATTCCAGTCGGGCTGCTGCTCGGCACGCTGCTCGCCTTCCGCAAGCTGGCGACGTCCTCCGAGCTCGACGTGATGCGCGCCGTCGGCATGAGCTATCCGCGGATGCTGCGCGTGCCGTATATGTATGCGATCACGCTCGGCCTGCTCAACTTTGCGATCGTCGGCTTTGTGCAGCCCGATGCGCGCTACAATTACGAAAAGTTGCGCTTCGAATTGCGCACCGGCGCGCTGGGTGCGTCGATCAAAGTCGGGGAATTCACCCATTTCGGCAACAACATGACGCTCCGGATCGAGCAGAGCCATGACAATGGCCGCAAGCTCTCGGGCATCTTCCTGCGGCGCGACGACGGCAAGGGTGGCTCGATTGCCGTGACTGCCGCCAGCGGACAATTCTTCGCGATCGACAATCCCGACGAAATCATTTTCTGCCTGAACGATGGTACGCTGATCCGCACCGAAGCGGGCGTTGCGTCGCCGCGTGTGCTGCGCTTCACCGCGTTCAGCTTGCCAATCTCCCTGCCCAAGACCGAGAACTTCCGCATCCGCGGGGGCCAAAATCTGGAGCGGACCTTACCCGAACTGGTTCGCGTCGGCACCGATCACGGGGCGACCAAGGAGGAACGCGACACCAGCCGCGCCGCCTTCAACTTCCGCACCGCCGAGGTGCTCTCGATCCTGGTGCTGCCGCTGCTTGCGCTCGCACTCGGCATCCCCCCCAAACGCTCGACATCGGCGCTCGGCGTGTTCCTCGCGATCATCATGATCGTCGCCTATCACAAGGTGAACGAATATGCGCAGGCGGTGGGCGGCCTCGGCAAGATCGATCCGGTGCTGGCGATCTGGATTCCGTTCACTGTCTTTACCGGGCTGACGCTCTGGATGTTCTACACCATTGCCTTCGTCCCCGGCGGGCAACCGATCGGCGCGCTGGAGCGGGTCTTCTCCAAGCTCGGCAAGGCGATTGGCAAATTGATGCCCGGACGGCGCGACGCCAACCGATCCAAGGAAGCGGCGGCATGACCGCACTCGACCTTTTCCCCTCGCGCACCGTCGCGCTCTACATGGGCAAGATGTTCCTCACGCGCACCTTCGCTGTGCTGATGATGCTGGTGCTGGTGTTGCAGGCGCTCGACCTGCTGACCGAATTGGGCCACATTCTGGCGCATGCGGGCAATGGCCAGCCCGAGATCCTGCGCTATCTGTCGCTGCGCATCCCCGAAATCATTGCGCAATTCCTGCCCTTCTCGGTGTTGCTGGGCACGATCATCACGCTGTCCACGCTCAACCAGAATAGCGAAGTGATCGCGCTGAAGGCATCGGGCATGTCGGCACATCAAGTGCTCGCCCCGCTGTTGATCGCCAGCCTGGGCGTCGCCTTCATTTCCTTCACCTTCAACGACCGTATCGTCAGCCGCGCGACCGCCACGCTCGATCAATGGCAGAAGGTCGAATATGGCCCGGTGCCGGTAGACCGGGGCGACCGCACCAACGTATGGGTGCGCGACGGCGACGATCTGCTGCAAGTCGATCAGGTGCGGGGACGCGGCGATGCGACACGCCTGTCGGGCATTACGCTGTTTGATCGCACCGGCGGCAATCTGGTCGGCATCATTACCGCCAAGACCGGCGTGCGGGTCGCGGGCGGCTGGAAAGTCGGCCCGGCAACACATTTTGACGTTGCCAGCGGAAAGTTGGCGAAGGTCGGAACCGTGGTGATTGGCCGCGATGTGCGGCCCGATCAATTTGCGCTGTCGAACATCGATGCCAATGGACTGTCGTTCGGCGCGCTGCGCGATACGATTGCCGATCTGAAGGCCGGTGGTCGCCCGACCAAGGCGCTGGAAGGCGCGATGTGGCACAAGCTGGCGGGGCCGCTGTCCTCGGTGCTGATGCCCCTGCTGGGCGCGGTCGCTGCCTTTGGCCTGGCGCGATCGGGCAAGCTGTTCGTCCGCGCGGTGATCGGGATGATGCTCGGCTTCCTCTATTTCGTCGCCGACAATTTCGCGTTGGCGATGGGCAATCTTGGGGCCTACCCCCCGTTTCTCGCGGCCTGGGCCCCCTTCCTGCTGTTCTTCATGATCGGCGAAGCGGTGCTGATCCGCACCGAGGAATAGCCTCGATAAAACGAGCGATCGTCGTATTTAATTCACGCTCACCGAAACCCGTTGCGCTTTCAGGCCGTTAGATCCCCGCACAAGGCGAGGATGATCATGACCAAGGACACTGCCCTGAACGCCGGCACTGCCGGCGAAACCCATCAGGTGGCGGATGACGAACATCCGGTACTGACCACCAACCACGGCATCCCGATCAGCGACAATCAGAATCAGTTGAAGGCGGGCGCACGCGGCCCGGTGCTTTTGGAAGACGAGATTTTCCGCGAGAAAATCAACCATTTCGACCATGAGCGCATTCCCGAACGCATCGTCCACGCCCGCGGCAGCGCAGCGCATGGCTATTTCGAATGCACCGACAGCCTGGCCGACATCACCTGCGCCGACCTGTTCCAGAAAAAGGGCCAGCGCACCGAAGTGTTCGCGCGCTTTTCCACGGTCGCCGGGGGCGCGGGATCGGTCGACACCCCGCGCGACGTGCGCGGCTTCGCCGTTAAATTCTATACCCGCGAGGGCAATTGGGATCTGGTCGGCAACAACATTCCGGTCTTTTTCATCCAGGACGCGATCAAGTTTCCCGACCTGATCCATTCCGTGAAGATGGAGGCCGATCGTGGTTTCCCGCAGGCGGCGTCCGCGCATGACACCTTCTGGGATTTCATCTCGCTGATGCCCGAGGCGACGCATATGGCGCTGTGGGCGATGTCGGACCGCACGCTGCCGCGCACCCTTGCCAATATGGAGGGGTTCGGCATCCACACCTTCCGCTTCATCTCGGCCGAGGGGAAGAGCACTTTCGTCAAATTCCACTGGAAGCCGAAAGCCGGGCTTGCCTCGACGATCTGGGACGAGACCGTCAAGATCGCCGGTGCAGACCCCGATTTCCACCGTCGTGACCTGTTCGAGCGGATCGGCCGGGGCGATTATCCCGAATGGGAATTGGGCGTGCAATTGTTCGACGAGGATTTCGCCAACAGCCAGCCGTACGACGTGCTCGACGCGACCAAGATCATCCCCGAGGAAGTGCTGCCGGTGCGCATCGTCGGCAAGATGGTGCTCGACCGCTATCCCGACAATTTCTTCGCCGAAACCGAGCAAGTCGCCTTTGTGCCAAGCCATGTCGTCCCGGGCATCGGCTTCTCCAACGATCCGCTGCTGCAGGGCCGGCTGTTCAGCTATACCGACACGCAATTGTCGCGCCTCGGCTCGGTCAATTTCCACCAATTGCCAATCAACGCGGCCAAGGGGCGCGAAGGCTGCCCGTTCCTGAACCAGCAGCGCGATGGACACATGCAAATGCAAGTGCCCAAGGGACGGGCCAATTATGAGCCCAACAGCCTCGCCAAAGCGGGCGAGCCGGGTGGCGCGCGCGAGGACCCGGAAAACGGGTATAAGACCTTCCCCGCGGACGAAGACGGGCAGAAGCTGCGGATCCGGCCGGAAAGCTTTGCCGACCATTATAGCCAGGCGCGGCTGTTCTTCCGCTCGATGGATTCGGCCGAGCAAGCCCATATCGCCTCGGCCTTCGTGTTCGAACTTTCAAAGGTGTCGATCGAGCATATCCGCATCGCGATGATGGCGAATCTGCGCAACGTTGATGAGGATCTCGCGCAGCGAGTCGCCGACGGCCTGGGCATGAAACTGCCCAAGGCGTCCGCCACGGCGGTGCCCGTGCTCGACATGGAGCCCTCGCCTGCCCTCCGCATCATTCGCGGGCCGCTGGAGAAGGCCACGCTCGAAGGGCGGACGGTCGGCATTTTGTTCGCCGATGGCAGCGATGCGGGCGAACTCGCCAACGTCACCAAGGCTGTGAAGGCCGCAGGTGGGCACCCGCTGACGATCGCGCCCAAGGTCGGCGCGGTAAAACTGTCCGACGGCAGCACGGTGAAGGCCGATGCGCAATTGGCCGGACAGCCATCCGTGACGGTTGATGCCTGCGCGGTGGTGCTGTCCAAGGAGGGCTGTGCGATGCTGCTGAAGGAAGCGGCGGCGGTGCAATGGGTGATGGACGCGTTCGGGCACCTCAAGGCGATCGGCGCAAGTGCCGCGGCGCAACCGTTGCTCGACAAGGCCGGCGTCGAAGCGGATGAAGGCGTGACCGATCTCGACGGCTTCGTCGAGGCGGCCAAGCGCCGCTATTGGGACCGCGAACCCAAGGTGCGCACGCTCGCCTAATCAATGGGAAAACGAAAAACGGCTGCGGCGAGGAGCCCCTTGCCGCAGCCGTTTCGTTATCCGGCGCAGCGTGCGCGCCGTGAATGTCCGGGGCGGGTTAAGCGCGCCGCCCCATCGTGCTGCGCACCAGTCGCGCAACCAGACCGGGCAGCCCCGCATAATTCGCCTTATGATACGGCGAATCAGCACCCAGCGCGACCACCAGCCGACGATGCGCCTCCAACAGGTGATGATACGGCACACCCGGCAGCAAATGGTGCAGCGCGTGGAAGCGCAAGCCGACCGGTGCCCACAAGAGCGGCAGGGTGGCGGGCGGCGGCACGTTGACCGAATCGAGATATTGCGCAGTGACGGTCATCACTTCCCCGTCATTGTCCCACAGATGCGCGACCAGCGTGCGGATCTGGTTGAGCACATAGACGCCCGAAGTGATCGCCAGCAGGATCGCGAATTTGCCGAGCGGAAACACCCCCGTAGCGACCAGCGCGACCAGCGTGATCGCCCAGACGCTGCATCCAGCCTCCAGCCAGCGCCACTGCACGGCCGCCGCGCCCTCGGGCATGCGGCGCCGGAAGGCAGGATTGATCGACAAGGACGAGTAGCGCTCGATCAGCACGCGGCGCATGTCGGGTATCACCAGCGACAGCGGCGTCAGCACCGCATAGCGCACCAGCAACGCAACCGGTGCCAGCATCGAGGTCAGGATGAACACGGGCAGTGTCCACGGCTTCATCGATGCGAGCGGCAGATATTCCGGGTCGTCGATCGTGCCGTAGCGCGTGCGCGCGTGATGCAGATTGTGGACGCCTTCATACATGAACGAGGGCACCAGCAACGGAACGCCCGCAATGATGTTCCAGCCGAGGCGGAAGCCCGGCAGCGCGGTATGCCGGATGTGCGTCACTTCGTGAATGAAGCTGCCCGCGCGATACAGCGCCAGCACCGCAACCACACCCGCCACGATCGCCCATCCGATCGATTCGACGCTCAGCGCGACCGCAAGCGCGCCATAGCCGATCGCGGACGAGACCAACAGGTCGGTCCAATAGATCGCCGGGCTGGGCGCGTTCAAATCGCGAGTCAGTTCCGCCGCAGTACGCAGCATCGCCTTGTCATCGGCAATCGTCGACAATCGCACGCGCGGTGCGATGTCAGCGGGCACCGCAGCGTCGCGCTGCAGGGAAAGCGAAGTGTTCATGGAGTGCGCCATTGCAGGAAGATAGTGGCTAGATGGTGGCAGCAACAGGGGGTTAGTGGCACGCTTGACACCAGCCGCTGCACGCGAGACTGCTCGCTCGCTTTCCTTGAGGTGACCTGCCCGTGGCCAACGCTCCGCTTTCCATTCGCCCGATCGACAGCAAAGCCGATCGCAAGCGCTTCGTCGACCTGCCCTTCCGCTTATACGCCAACGATCCCAACTGGGTGCCGCCCCTGAAGGGCGAAGCGCTCGGGCTGATCACCCCCGCAAAGAATGGCTGGTTCAGCCATGCCAAGGCGCAACTGTTCCTGGCCGAGCGCGACGGCAAGGTTGTCGGCCGCATTTCCGCGCATATCGACACGCTGGCGCTGGAGATGGACCCGGCCAAGGGCTTCGGCCCCGGCTGCGGCCAGTTCGGCCTGCTCGATGCCGAGGATGGCGATATCGCAAAGGCGCTGATCGCCACTGCTGAGGAATGGCTGCGCGACCAGGGGATGACGCGCGTGCTGGGCCCGATCAGCATGTCGATCTGGGAAGAGCCCGGTCTGCTGGTCGAGGGGTTCGATCACCCGCCGACGATCATGATGGGCCATGCCAAGCCCGAATATCGCGGCTGGATCGAGGCGGCAGGCTATACCCAGGTCAAGGAATTGCTGACCTACGAGCTTGATATCACAAAGCCGTTTTCGCCGCTGCTGCAGCGAATCATCGCCTCGGGTGAGAAAAACCCGCGCATCCGTATCCGCAACGTCGACAAGACCAAGTTCGACGAAGAAGCCGCCATCATCCTGACCATCCTGAACGATGCCTGGTCGGACAATTGGGGCTTCGTGCCGTTGACGCCGCCCGAGATCAAGGACGTTGGCGTCAAGCTGAAGCCGATCGTATTCAACGACTTGATCCGTATCGCGGAAGTCGACGGCAAGCCGGTCGCTTTCATGATCACACTGCCCGATCTCAACGAGGCGATCATGCCCTTGCGCGGCAATTTGCTGCCCTTCGGCTGGGCAAAGCTGCTGGTGTGGCTGCGTCGGCCGCGCGTAAAAACGATGCGCGTGCCGCTGATGGGGGTGCTGAAAGAACTGCAATCCTCGCGCCTGGCAAGCCAGCTCGCCTTCATGATGATCGAATATATCAAGCAGGCGTCGGTCGCCAATTATGGTGCCACGCGCGGCGAGATCGGCTGGATCCTGGAAGACAATCAAGGCATGCGCTCGATCGCCGAAGCGATCGAATGCACGATCAACAAACGGTACTGGATCTACGGCAAGACGCTGTAGCGCCCGTACGTGCCGCCGGGTTGCGGTGCCGCGCAGGATCGCGGCACCGCCCTCCCGTTGTGCTCACTGCTTGGCGAGCGGATCGAAACCGTCTTGGCTGATCCAGTCCTGCCGCGTCTTGCAAATTTTATGCGACAGGTGCGATCCGGTGACGGTATCCACCACGCAGTATTTCTGCGCGGTCTTTTCGCTCGGCGCACGCTGGGTCGATCCCACTGGCTGGCTTTCGGCAGCAACGGGCTTGGCATCGCGTGCAACGACGGGCGATGCGGTGACGCTCAGCAAGGCGCTCGAGGCAATCAGGAAAAGGTTGGTCATGGTCGGTCCTCCGCTAGATCGGCGGGTTCCGGTGGTCGGCCCGCAACCGTGTTAGTGCATTACTCATGCCAAACACTGAAAGGGCCTATTTTCAAAGACTTATCGATATTTTTGAACGGGAAATGAATAGCAATGCCCGCCAACTTTCGGGAACTTGTCCGATTTGATGGGATGGGCCTGGGTCAGAAGCGCCGCGAAATCCCGACATAAAGTTCCATGTCCGGTGCCGCGCGATTGAGCCCGGCGACCGCACCCACGTCGAATTGCAGATCCTTCCGCGCCTTCCACGCAAGCGACGCCGATCCCAGCATTTGTGTGGTCTTCGCCTCGGGATCCTCGTCGCGTAGCACCTGACTATCCAGCGTGACGGTCAGGTGATGCGCCAGTTTCACGCCGACACCGACGACCTCCGAATACGCGATATGGCGACCATGGCCGCTGAGATTGACGGCGGCATCCAGCTCGCTGGTGGTGACCAGATTGACGGTTTTGCTGAGATCCAAGGTTGCGGGGACGATAACACCGGCACCCCAGTCACCCGCCCCCACCGGCGCGCGGCCAACCGGCATGCTGAAGAAGGGCTGCACCGCAATCGAGGCCCCATTGCCGTCGGGATGCAGCAGGTTCGCCTTGAACCCCAGCGTCGCGTCGCCAACTCGCCCGGCATTTTCGACAGCCTGCGTCGCCTTGTCGCGCGTGCGGACATGGCCATAGGGCGTCCAGCCGAATTGCGCCTCGATTGTATCGGTGACGCCGACGCGCACGAACGTGTCCCCCAGCAGCACCGTATCGGTACGCCGATCGGGCTGGTTGTCGAGCGTCCAGTCGGTGATCGCGGTTTCGACCGAGACGTGCTTCGGCGCGATCGTGCATGCGGTCGTGCCCAGGCTTGGCCGGGTCGGGCAATAACTTCGGTCCTCGGCATGTGCCACGCCCGGCACCAGCATCGCGATGGCCGCCAATCCCCCGTAGCGTAGCATCATGCAGCATCCTCCGCACGACCTCCCTGCGGGCCGTTGCGGGTCTAACGCAGTTCTACCCAAGTGGGTGCATGGTCGCTTGCTTTTTCCCGCCCGCGATAGGCCTTGTCGACGCTCGCATCGATCAGACGGTCGGCCGCAACCGGGCTCAGCAGCAGGTGATCGATTCGGAAACCCGCGTCGCGCTGCCACGCGCCCGCCTGATAGTCCCAGAAGGTCCACACGCCCCCACCGGGATGCCGCGTGCGCAATGCATCGGTCCAGCCCTGCGCGAGCAATGCCCGGAAGCCCGCCCGGCTTTCGGGCTGCATCAACGCATCGTCCTGCATTGCCCGCACCGAATAGGTGTCGTCATCATTGGGAATAACGTTGTAGTCGCCCGCCAGCACGACCGGCGTTTCCTCCGCCAGCAAGTCGCGCGCGCGCGCCGCCAGCCGATCGATCCAGCGCAGTTTATAGTCGAATTTGGGCCCTGGCTGGGGATTGCCATTGGGCAGATAGAGCGACGCAATCGTCACGCCATTCACCTCGGTTTCGAGATAGCGGCTGTGATCGTCCTCGGTCTCGCCCGCCAGGCCGCGCTGCCGCTCGATCGGGCCCTGCCCCTTGGCGAGCACCGCCACGCCGTTCCAGCTCTTCTGCCCATGCCACACCGCGCCATATCCGGCGGCGCGGATATCGGCCTCGGGAAAGGTCTCGTCGCTGGTCTTGAGCTCCTGCAGGCACACCACATCGGGCTGCTGTTCGGCAAGATACTCCAGCAGGCGCGGCAGGCGCGCCTTGATGCCATTGATATTGTAGGTAACGATCTTCACGCAGCAGCGCCCCTTTGTCCGGGGCGGACGTTACACCGAGAAGCTGGAACCGCAACCGCAACCCGACGCGGCGTTGGGGTTGGTCACCTTGAAAGCAGCACCGCCGAGTTCCTCGACATAGTCCACCGCCGATCCGCGCACGAGATCAAGGCTGATCGAATCGACCACTAGGCGGACGCCGTCCTGCTCGGCAATCGCATCATCAGCGTCGACCGATTCGGCAAAACCGAATTTATACTGGAAGCCCGAGCAACCGCCGCCATCAACCGACAGGCGCAAGATAGCGGGCTTGCCCTGTTTCGCCGCAATCGTCGCAACGCGTGCGGCGGCGGATGGGGTCAAGACGATGTCGGGGGCGAGGATAGCATCCATGCGCAAGAGATAGGCGCTCGTGCCGGGATCGGCAACCGCGCGCCGCCCAACCTTTTGCGCGATCAGTCCGCCGCAGCCGGGCCGCCCACCGCCACCGGGATCGTGTGGATCGAGCGATCCTGCGCGGCGAGCAGATAATCGGCGGTTTGCAGGAACGGCACCGGGTTCACCGCATGGCCATCGATCCGCACTTCATAATGCAGATGCGGCCCGGTCGAACGCCCGGTCGAGCCCATCAACGCGATCAACTGCCCACGATGCACGCGCGTGCCTGCCTCGACCAGGATCTTGGACAGATGGCCGTAGCGGGTCTGGATCCCCTTGCCATGGTCGAGTTCGACGAGATTGCCATAGCCGCCCGAACGCTCGGCGCGATCGACCATACCATCGGCAGTCGCGTAGACCGGCGTGCCGACCGGGCCTGGGATATCGACACCGGCATGCATTGCGGCGGTCCCGCGGAATGGATCGGACCGGATGCCGTAATTGCTGGTGAACGCCAGATGCTCGACCGGCTGCGCCGACGGGATCGCGATGACGCCATGCTCCAGCGTATCCAGCTTCTTCCACGTCATGAACAGCGAGCGGAACTGGGTGTCGGCGCGCAAATCGGCTTCTGCCGCTGCGCTATCGGCCGCTTCGAACGGGCCGCCCATGGCGAGCTGGCGCGGCATCAGGCGCTCCGGTGCCAGACCAAGGCTGCGGACATGCGCGACGGCCCGGACAAAACGCTGCTCGGCAACACGTTGCGCGCGCGCGGCGACCGCAACTTGCTGCTGCTCGACCTTCTTGAGCGGTGCGACCACATCAGCGGCCAACGCGTCGGCCTTGGGATCGATCGTCGGCGTTGGCTGCGACAGCGCGGCGACATCCCCCTTGCCGGAAACGACCGCAACCAGCAGCGCCTGGCGCTGTTCGACGCGCTTGGCGTGTGCCTGCGCGGCGGCTTTGATCGAGGCGACATCGGCCTGCATCTTGCGGACGCGGACCTGCATCTGGGCGACCTTGGCTTCGGGCGACAGCGGTGCACCGACGATGCCCGTCATCGCGACCGCGCCAACGGCGGCCTGCGCCACGCCATAGGCCGAGAAGCACAGCGTAACGCCGGCAACGCCCGCCATCGTGGCCTGCGCGCGCGCGCCGAGGCTGAAGCGCTTCAGGTCGCGCCCATCATGAAAGATAAAGTCGCGGGTCTTGAAATAGGCCTTGAGGCGCGACACCAGCCGCACGCCAGACGCAATCGAAATTGAGTTCATGTGACCCCGGCGACCTATTTTTATGCGAATGCCGGAAAACGCCAGCGCCCGCCCCTCTATCGCCCGCATACAGCCCCCCTGCATCCGGACGGCCAGTGTGTGACGGAGTTTGTGACACTCGGGCAAGGCCTTCCGCGACAGGTCACGTTGAAGCGGCTGATCGTTGCGCCGAGTCGTTGGGCAAATCGTTAAGGCTATCCGTAAAGCCCGCGAATCGAATCGGTCACCCGAGCGCGCGAACCGCCTCGAGCACGTCGACGACATGCCCGGGCACCTTCACCTTGCGCCAATCGCGGACCAGAATGCCCGCCGCATCGAACAGGAAGGTCGAGCGATCGATGCCCATATAGGTCTTGCCGTACAGCTTCTTTTCGACCCACACGCCGAACGCCTGCATCGCCGCATCGGTATCGTCGGTGGCAAGCGGCACCGTCAGATCATATTTGTCGATGAACTTCTGGTGTTTGGCCGGCGTGTCGCGCGAAACGCCGAGAACGGCGGCTCCCAGCGCCTGAAACTCCGCATAATGGCTGCTGAAATCCTGGGCTTCGCGCGTGCAGCCGGAGGTGTCGTCCTTGGGGTAAAAATACAGGACGAAAATCTTTCCGACATAGTCGCGCAGGTTGAGGCGATCTCCGGTCGGGGTGGCAAGGTCAATCGCAGGAAGCGCCCCGCCTTCTTCGATGATCGTCATGGTCGCACACCCTCCACATCCGCCAGCCAGGTTGCAACCTCCTGCCGAGTCCGATCGAGCGATGCAAGAACCTCGGCCCAGTCCGCCAGCCCCAGCGCCCGCGCGACCAGAGTCTGTGTCGCTGGCCGGGGCGGCTGGGCATCGGGCGCAACCAGCCGCAACGTGACCAGCAGTCGCGTCAGGAAATCCTGCGCGGCGAGCATCTCCGGCGGGGCCCGTCCTGCAGCGACCAACGCCGCGATCGCGCTGCGCAAATTGGGATCGAGGCCAAGGCCGCTCTCAAGTTGCACCATATGGACGGCGAATTCGAGGTCGACCAAGCCGCCCGGCAGCAGCTTTGCATCGAGCGGCCCGAGCGGCGGCTTGTGCGCCGCCATTTCGGCGCGCATCGCGATCGCGTCGGCGACGACGTTGCGCACCGGGCGATCGCCGCGCAGCACGTCGCCGATCACCGTGTCGACGGCGGCGCGCGCGGCGGGCGATCCGAACACCGGCCGTGCCCGGGCCAGCGCCATATGCTCCCACGTCCACGCGCTTTCGCGCTGATAGCGTGCAAAACCTTCCAACGAGACGCTGAGCGGACCCTGCGTGCCCGATGGCCGCAAGCGGGTGTCGATCTCATAAAGTGGTCCCGAAGCGGTCGGCACCGAGAGCGCGGCGCTGATGCGCTGTGCGAGACGGTTGTAATAGAGTACCGCACCGAGCGGCTTGGGCCCGTCGGATTCGGCCAGATGATCGCCGGTGAAGAGATAGATGAGGTCAAGGTCAGAGGCATGGGTCAGTGCGCCCCCGCCCATCCGCCCAAGCGCCAGAATGATCAGCTCGCTGCCGGGCACAGTGCCATGGCTGCCCGAAAATTCGGTGATCGTCGCCTCGGCCAGGACCCCGATCGCAGCCTCCGCCACACGCGCATAGCCCGCCGAAACCGCGAGCGGATCCGACGCACCCGACACGATCTGCGTGCCCAGGGCGAAGCGCTTTTCGCCGACGACACGCCGCACATGATCGAGCCGTGCCTGATAATCCGCCCCCGCCGACATTTCGCGGGCGAGCGTCGCCGTATCGGCCACCGGATCGAGTGCGGTTGCGTCGATCAGTCCGTCGAACAGTTCGGGCCGTCGCGCCAATTCTTCGGCCAGCGTCTCGGCGTGGCTGAGAATCAACCCCAGCAACCGCGCCAGTGCAGGCCGTGCCTCCAGCAGGCGGAAGAAATTGACCGCGCTCGACAACCGCGCCAGCATCCGGTCCAGCCGAACGATCGCGCCTTGCGGGTCGGGTGCCTTGCCCAGCGCGGCAACCAAGCCGGGCAAAACCGCCTCGAGCGCCGACCGCGCCGCCGGGCTGCGCAAAGCCGGATAGGTGCCGCTCCGCCACTGCTCGATGCGTTGCGTTGCCACATCGGCATCGCCAAAACCGGCCAGGCTTAGCTGGGACGCAAGATGGTCGCGGTCGAAAGACAACGAGTCGCTGTCTTCCGGGTCCAGCGCATCATAGCTTGCCGCCGTCGCCCGGACATGTGGCCGCAACAGCTCCAGCAGCGCGTCGGCATTTTCCAATCCGTGCAGCTTCGCAACACCGGCGAGCGCGTCGCCCGTCGGCAGATGGTGCGTCTGGCGGTCATCGACCATTTGCACGCGGTGCTCGATCGTCCGAAACAGTGTGTAGGCGCGCACCAGCGCCGCTGCTTCTTCCGCATCAACCCAACCCGCCGTCGCCAGCGCCTCCAACGCATCCCGCGTGGCCGGTACGCGCAGCGCGGGGTCGCGCCCGCCATGGATCAACTGGTGAATTTGCGCGAAAAATTCGACCTCGCGAATACCGCCACGGCCGCGTTTCAGGTCAAATCCCGGGCCGAACGCTTGCCCCCGCGCGTGATGATCGCGGATTCGGCGCGAGATGCCGCGAATTTCGCCAATCGCCCCAAAATCGAGCGCGCGCCGCCACACGAACGGCTTCACCGCTTCGAGAAAGCGCGTGCCGAGTGCGATATCGCCAGCCGCAGCACGGGCGCGGATGAACGCCGCGCGTTCCCACGGCAGCGCGAGAGATTCATAATAAGACAGCGCCGCATCGACCGACAAGGCGATCGGCGTCACCTCGGGCGACGGGCGCAAGCGCAAATCCACGCGCAGCACGTAGCCGTCGCCATCACGCGCCTGCAGGATTTCGACCACGCGCTTGCCGATGCGAACGGCTGCTTCTTCCGGTGCTTCACGGAGGCGGCACGGGAGGGTTACGGGGTCGAACAGGAAGATCGGGTCGATGTCCGACGAATAGTTGAGCTCGCGGCTGCCCTGCTTGCCCAGCGCGATCGCGACAAAACCTCGCGGGGCGGCATCGGGGGTCCGTTCCGCGATGGCGGTGACAATTGCGGCATCGAGCGCGCGATCGGCGAAGTCGGACAGGGCACGCGTCACTGCCGTCAGATCGTCCAGTCCGGCCAGATCGCCAATCGCAACCCGAAGCGCCAGCCGCCGCCGCTCGAGCCGGAGGCGTCGCGGCATCGCCATATCCGTCAGATCGCGCGCCAGCGTCTCAAGCGCCGGGAGCGCCCCCTTTTCCAACATCGCCGCCATCTCGGGCTCGCGCTGCAACACGACACTCAGGAACGGCGACCATTGGCGCGCACGCGTCACGGCATCGATGATAGGCGAGTCGAAAACCATGTCTTTCCTGTATCGCCATGATTTCAGGCCGATATGGCACAATAGACAAGCAACAAAAGGGGGCATCATCCGTTATTGACTTATGTCAATGTTCGATAGCCCTTATCAGCAGCACCAGAGTGATCGGCTCTATGTGGTCACTGCTCCGTCACGCTCGGACGTGCTGAGGGTCACGCTTCATGCTGCGTACGCCACGCCGGACGCAGATGCGGGCTTTTCGGACCTGCTGCAGGCGCTCGACCGCGTTTCGATCGCACCGAAAATCGTGAAATAGTGGTTCTCAGCCGCGGTCGCGGCTGAGTTCGTCCACTTCCCCCATGATGGTATCCAGCGCGGTCATGCCCGGCTCGTTGGTATGCGTGCGCCGCGACGCGAGCGTATTGTCGCTCATCACCGCCTCCAGTGCGACGCGTCCGCGTGCGACCCGGCTCTTGATCGTCCCGACGGCAACACCGCAAATCTCTGCGGCCTCCTCATAGGCAAAGCCGCCGGCACCCACCAAGATCAGCGCTTCACGCTGTGGCTGCGGCAAATGCAGCAAGGCACGCTGCATATCGCCCAGTTCGACGTGCTTATCCTGGCTGGCTGGCGCGGCCAGGATACGATCCGCCACCAGATCGTCCCACTCGCCTTTGAAACGCGCGCGACGCATCTGGCTGAGATAGAGGTTGCGCAGGATGATGAAGGTCCATGCCCGCATGTTGGTCCCGGCCTGGAAGCGCAACCGCGCCGCCCATGCCTTCATCAGCGTTTCCTGCACCAGATCGTCAGCAAGATCGCGATTTCCCGAAAGCGATCGCCCAAAGGCGCGCAAATGCGGAATGACCTGGGCCAATTGCGTCTTGAACTCGGCGTCGGAAAGCGAAACGTGCTCGACGACCTCGGGCACGGTTTCGTCTTCGTCCTGGTCGATCGCGTCGGTCATGAAATATAGTCTCGCGTAGCGGAACACAGATGGGCCCGACAGACAGCGAAGTCCATCACGCCAGCGGCATCGAAAAATTCAGCGGTAAAAAATCAGCAGCGCGGCAAGCGCGACCACAGTGAGCGTCAGCGAGATGGCGAGGACGTAGCGTGTAACATGCGGAGTCGCGCCAGCGCGGGCGTCTTGCGCACTTACTTCTAACTTTTCGTCGTCGGCCATGCGCGCCCCCGTGTCGTTGTGGCTCCGTATCGTATGGAACCCAACCCACGGGGGCACGAATCGGTTCCCTTAAGCGGCGGGAACCGTCGCCTGGTCAAAGAACAAAGCCTGCGCGATCGCCGCTTTCACGGTCGAGCGCTGGAACGGCTTGGTAATCAAGAAGGTCGGCTCAGGGCGTTCGCCCGTCAACAACCGCTCGGGGAAAGCAGTGATGAAAATAACCGGCACTTCGAACTCGGCAAGGATATCCTTGACCGCGTCGATCCCCGAACTGTCGTCGGCCAATTGAATATCGGCGAGCACCAGGCCGGGGCGATCCTCCATCGCCAGCGCGACCGCTTCGTCGCGCGTAACGGCGACACCAGTCACTTCATGGCCAAGATCACGAACGATCGTCTCGATATCCATCGCGATGATCGGTTCGTCCTCGATGATCAGCACGCGCGCACGCGTCTGCTTTTCGATTTCGCTCAGCGCTTCGGCGACCAGTGCCTCAACTTCGCTGGTGTCGACATCGATCAGATACGCGGCGTCTTCGGGGGTGAACCCTTCCATCGCGGTGAGCAACAAGGCCTGGCGCGACAACGGCGTCATCCGCGCGAGGCGTGCACGAGCGATCGCTTCCTGGCTGTCACCGTCACCCGCGCTCATATTTTCCGGGCTCTCATCGTAATTGGTCGAGTTCCAGATGGCGTGGAACATCCGATACAGGCCCAGGCGTGGATCGACCTCGCGCGGGAATTCCTCGGGTGCGGCGACGATCGCTTCCAGCGTGGCGCGCACATAACGATCGCCATGCGATTGGCTGCCGGTCAGGGCGCGCGCATAGCGGCGCAGGAACGGAAGATGGGGGGCAAGTTGCTGTCCTAGCGACATGACTGTCGGAGTCTCCCTGAGATAATCTCGAAGGGCCTTGTGGAAGCGGCCCCCCGCATATGCAACGCGTTTTGTTGCTCCGACGGCATCGGAGTTAATTCGCATTGGGCATGGAACCATCGACGCGCAATTTGGTTTCATGCTGGAACTCGGACCGATGCAATCTGTTTTTCCGGGTTTAGCGTATCATATGGTTCATGCCGGATTGTTACGGCGGCATTTTAACTCTATCCGGCACATCCGGGTTTTCAGGGGGACGGCATTGCGTTCGGGCGACGAATCTTCAAAAAAGCCGGGTGCGGCACGCGCGGCCGATTCTGGCGCGAAGGTTCAAAGCAAGGACCGCGACATGGGCGCGGCTTTGCGCACCGTATATCAACGCACGGTGGAGGAAGCGATTCCGCCGGAGATGTTGGACCTTCTCGGAAAATTGGACTGATTTACCGATGACGGATATCGCCGGGGATACCGCCCCTGCGCGTCCGGGAGGCGGTCTGGTCGATCGCATCCCGACGGGTGCGAAAATTTTCCTGATTCTCAGTGCCGCGCTACTGCCGCTCGCGATCATCGCCTTCTTTGCGACGTTGCGCACCGCCGAACTGGCCGACGAAGCCACCCAGGCGCAGCTCCGCGTCACGACAACCGAAAGTGCCCGCAAGCTGGCGATCGAGTTGGTCGGGGATATGACGGCGCTGCGCGTGTCGCTGAACGCGCTTGAGGCAGACCCCGGCGATGCGCCGAGTTGCGCCCGCGCGCAGGGCGTGTTCGCGCCGCAAATCGCCGCTGGCACGCGTTTCATGATCATGGATGCGCGCGGTCACGTCATTTGCGGCGAGCAACTGCCGGTGGCACCTTGGTCTGCGCCAACCCGTCCTGACAAGACGGTTGTGGCCCGGGTCTATCCCGGGCGCGGGCTGACCCTCGCTACCACCAGCGCCTCCGGGCGAACCCGCGCCGCCGCCTTCTTTCCCGTCGACGTTCTGGCCGCCACCGCCGCGCCGAGCGGCTATGCCATGCCCTATGAAGCGCGGCTGGTGCTGGGCGACGACGCGCTGGTCTTGTCCGATCTGCCGCCGCAAGCCCCGCTGGAACGGCGCGCAGGCTTGAGCATGCCAGTTGGGCTTGGGGAGATCGCGCTGACCACGCGCATGCGCAGCGCGCCGATCACCTCGCCTGTTCTGGTGTCGCTGATCCTGCCGATCATCATGTGGGCGGCGGCGGCGGGCATTGGGTGGTTTGTGGTGGATCGCCTGCTGATCCGGGCCTTGCTCCAATTGCGGTCGCGCGTCGCCAATTTCGTGCCCGGCGAAGAAATCGATCCTGGCGCGATGCACGCGCTCCCGGCGCAGGAAATCCGCGAATTGGGAGAGACCTTCCGCGCGATCAGCCGAACCGTCGCCGAGCATGAAGCCGGGCTGGCCGAGGGCCTGGTCCGCCAGACGAAGCTCACGCGCGAAGTCCATCACCGCGTTAAAAACAATCTTCAGGTCATTTCCAGCCTGATCAATTTCCACGCCCGCGCCGCGCGGAGCGCAGAGGCAACGCAGGCCTATGCCTCGATCCAGCGGCGCGTGGATGCGCTGGCGGTCGTCCACCGCAACCATTTTGCCGAACTCGAAGAGAATCGCGGCCTCTCGCTCCGCTCGGTTATCGGCGAACTGGCCTCCAACCTCCGCGCCACCGCGCCGGACGATTCCCCGATCGGCGTAACGCTCGATATCGCGCCCTATCTGGCCAATCAGGATGTCGCGATCGCGATTGCGTTCCTGCTGACCGAGATCGTCGAATTGGCGATGACGGTCAGCCCAACGGCGCAAGTGCGGATCTCGATCAGTGCCGGCCCCACCGAGGATCGCGCCATATTGAGAGTCAATTCGCCCGCTTTGGTCGATGATGACACCATGCGAGCGCTGGTGGCCGAACGCTATGGCCGGGTGATCGAAGGGCTGGCGCGACAATTGCGGTCGAAGCTGCACTACGATCCGCTGGTGGGCGCTTATGAGATCGCGGTTGCGGTGACCGGGCGCGATTGACCTTCGCGCCATAAAAAAACGCATGCCTCGATTTTTTTCGGAACCGAAGCGCGAGACGCCCGTTTTTAGGTTCGGATAGTGATTTTATGCCCCCCCGCTCTCGCTATCCAAGACACGGGCCTGGCCGCGCTTCCCTCCCCCCCCCGGTAGCGCGTCCAGGCCCTAGCTTTTTTATCGCTTGCTCCTGACCGCACGGCTTAGCGCGACCGTGTGGAACCAAGCGTAGCCCCAAACATTGGGAGCGAGGCATCCGGGCTACCCCGGACAGTCTTCAGGAGAGTATCATGCGCAAGATCACCACGATCGCTATCGCCGCCACTGCGTTGCTGCTTGGCGCGTGCAACACTGTCGAAGGTGTTGGCAAAGATGTGAAATCGGCAGGCGACACCGTCGCCAAAACGGCTGACAGCGCCAAATAAGCCCATCACTGGGATGTTGAAGGCCGCCCCCTATCATGCGGGGCGGCCTTTTGCCGATCAGCTTTCGACCAGCTCGGTCGCAGCGTTTTTCACCCGTCGACGCTCGGTGAACCAGATCGCGATCAGCGCGAGCTCGTAGAGTCCGACCAGGGGCACGGCGAGCATGATCATCGACCCGGCATCGGGCGGTGCCAATACCAGCGCCACGGCAAAGCAACCGACGATCGCATAGCGTCGCCCGCTCACCAATTGCTTGCGCGTTACCAGACCTGCGCGCTCGACCAGCATCAGCAGGATCGGCAACAGGAAGGCGAGCCCGAAGGCGAACAGGAATTGCATCACGAAATCGAGATAGGAGGCGACCGAGGTCATCGCCTCCTGCTGTACCCCGCCGAGATTCCCCTGGAAGCTGTAGAAAAACCGGAGCGCCGAGGGGATGGCGATGAAATAGGCCATCGTCGCGCCCGTGATGAACAGCACCGGGGTGGCCCACAGGAAGGGGAGCAAAGCCCGCTTCTCTTTCATGTACAGGCCCGGCGACACGAACGCCCAGAGCTGCATCGCGATCACCGGAAAGGCGATCATCAGCGCCGCGAACAGCGCCACTTTCAACTGAACGAAAAAGCCGTCGAAAACCCCGACCGTGACGAGCTTGGTCTGCCCCGCCAGCAGCAGTGGATGCACCAGCACCGTGAAAATTTCGCGCGAAAAAATGTAGGTGCCGATGAAGACGAGCAGCACCGACACGAGGCAGAAGAACAGCCGTTTGCGCAATTCCACCAGATGATCGAGCAGCGGGGCCCGGCTGGCTTCGAGGTCGTCAATCGGAGCGTTCACGGATGCGCCTTGGGCTCGGGGTCGTTCGGCGAGGTTATCGGCGGTGCGATGGCGGCGGCGCTATGCACCACGGGCGGCTCGACCATTACCGGCGGTGCCTCGCCGTCATGCTGCTCATCCGCCGCCACTGCGGGCGTATCCGCCATCGGCAGCATCTGGATGGGCTCAGTGGGATGTTCGCGCATGATCCGCGCGTTTTCCGCCGCCCACTTCTTTTCCATTTCCGCCAATTCGGCCTCGCGCACCATAGTGTCGAAGCCCGAGCGGAACTGATTGGCGACGCCGCGCACACGCCCGACCCATTGCCCCGCGATCCGCATCGCCTTGGGCAAATCCTTGGGCGGGATGACGAGCAGGGCCACGACCCCGAGCAGGATCACCTCGGAGGATGCGACATCGAACATGGCAACGCGGCGCTAAATCAGATTTCGGTTTCGCGGATGCGATTGCCGTCGCGGTCAAAGACCGGCTCTGCTGCCTTCTTGGCTTCGATCCGGCTCGGCTCGCGTGCGGGTTCGTCGTCTTCGGCCATGCCCTTCTTGAACGACTTGATGCCCTTGGCAACGTCGCCCATCATGTTCGAGAACCGGCCGCCGCCCAGGACGAGGATCGCGATCCCGCCGAAGATCAGCCAGTGTACAAAACTCAAACCACCCATGATCGATCTCCTGAATTCCCTCCTATCTAGTCCTCCTCGTCCGAAACTTCCACCTCTCCAGTGGTATCGGCGCGTTCGAAGGCGAGATCGACCGGATCGAGCAAGCCTGCGGCGCGCAAATCGTCGATCCCGGGCAAGTCCCGCCTGCTGGCGAGACCGAAATGCGCAAGGAAGCCCGGCGTCGTCGCGTACAGCAACGGTCGCCCCGGCACCTCGCGCCGCCCGGCGGGGCGAATCCAGCCCGCCTCCATCAGCACGTCGAGCGTTCCCTTGGAGATGGCCACGCCGCGAATGGCCTCGATTTCGGCGCGAGTCGTCGGCTCGTGATAGGCGATGATCGCCAGCGTCTCGATCCCCGCGCGGCTGAGCTTGCGCGGTTCCTCATGTGTGCGGCGCAGCAAATGCGCCATGTCGGCGGCGGTCTGGAAATGCCAGCGCTCGCCGCGCTGCACCAGTTCGATGCCGCGCCCGGCATAATCGGCCTGAAGCGTGCGGAGCGCAGGGCGCACCTCCGCGCCCTCCAACTGCGCGCGGATCGCATCGACGGTCATCGGCTCGGTCGCGGCGAACAGCACCGCCTCCACCGCGCGCACCAGCGGATCAGGCGCGCTCATGCCAGCGCCCGGATATAGAGCGGCGCGAAGGGCGATTGCTGGCGCAGTTCGATCTTGCCTTGCTTGGCCAGTTCTAGCGCCGCCAGGAAGCTGGAGGCGAGCGCCGATTTGCGGAAGGCCCCACTTGCTTGCTCGGGCAGGAAGCTTTCGATCGTCGCCCAATCGATGCGCGTGCCGACCAACGCCGACACCCGCTCCAGCGCGGTCTCCAGCGTCATCACCGCACGGTGCGCCACGACATGCAACACCGGACGGGTGCGCGCGCTGATGACGCCGTAAGCCGCGATCAGATCGTAGATTTCGGCCTGCCACAGCGCCTTGCGCTGCGTCCGCAAGCCCTCGGGTGCCCCGCGCAGAAACACATCGCGCCCGACCCGGTCGCGCGCCACCAGCCGCGCGCCAGCCTCGCGCATCGCGCTCAGCCGTTCGAGCCGGAGTTGCAGGCGCAGCGCCAATTCCTCGGGCGACGGCTCGATTTCAGGATCGCGCGGCAGCAGCAGGCCCGATTTGAGATAGGCAAGCCATGCCGCCATCACCAGATAATCCGCCGCCAGCTCCAGCTTGATCGCGCGCGCCTGCTCGACGAAGCGCAGATATTGATCGACCAGCGCCAGAATCGAAATGGCTTTCAGATCCACCTTCTGGTTACGCGCAAGCGCCAGCAGCACGTCGAGCGGGCCTTCCCACCCTTCCAAATCAAGCGTGAGGGTTGCGGGATCTTCGGTCATTACCCGAAGCCTAGCAAATCCTCCCCGTGCCGGGGAGGATTTTACGTCAGCGCTAATAGGGCATCGCGCTTGGCAATCAGCGCTGCCATGTCACCCGCGGGCCGGACGCCCGCAACCGTCGCCATCGCGCGATCGAGCCGCGCGCGCGATACCGCCGACATCGGGTCGAGCCGGTCGATAATGGCCTCCATCTCGTCCATCCGTCCCCAACAATCGAGCACCAGGTCGCACCCGGCCGCGATCGCCCCGGCGGCTTTATCGCCCGCCGTACCCGACAGCGCCTTCATGTCGATGTCATCGGTCATCAACAGTCCGTCAAACCCGATCCGCTGCCGGATGATCTGCTCGACCACTACGGGCGAGAGCGTCGCCGGACGCTCGGCGTCCCAGGCCTCGAACACGATATGCGAGGTCATCCCCATCGGCGCGTCGTTCAACCGGGCGAACGGCTCCAGATCGACCGCCAATTCGGCATCGGAAGCGGTGACGGTCGGCAGATGGTAATGCGTGTCGAGCTTGGCGCGGCCATGCCCCGGCATATGCTTGACCACGCCGACCACGCCGCCACGCTGCAACCCCTGCAGGATCGCGCGCCCCAAAGCGGCGACGCGCATCGGCTCCGACCCCAGCGCGCGGATCGTGATCGCCTCGGTCGTGTCGGGCTGCATCACGTCGAGCAAGGGCATACAATCGACGTTGATGCCAACCTCGGCCAGCATCAGCGCAATCGCCTCGGCATTGGCGCTGGCCGCCTCGATCGCGGAAATGGGCGCGATGTCGTACAAAGCGTCAAACGCTGGCCCGGCGGGAAAGCTCGGCCATTCGGGCGGCCCCATCCGCGCGACGCGCCCGCCTTCCTGATCGATCAGGATCGGAACATCGTCGCGCCCAGAAATCTCGCGCAGGCTATCGGTCAGCGCACGCACTTGCGCGCGCGTCTCGATGTTGCGCTTGAACAGAATATACCCAGCCGGGTCAGCGCGCGTGAAAAAGGCGCGCTCGGCGGGGGTCAGGGCAAGGCCGGAAAGGCCGAAGATGACGGGCTTCATTCCCGTTGCCTACAAGCCCGGTGCCAGCCTGAGTAGCCCCTACCGGCGCAACCGGTCAAAAAGCGGAACAGCGGCGCGCCTCAATCGTGGGGTACGAAGCACGCCTGCCCCGCCGCCGCCAGCTTGCCGCACAGGCTGCTCGCCTGCCCCGCGCTGCCCGCATTCACGCGCAAACGATACACCGTATTGCCGTTGACCTGCGCCGCCTGCACCGATTTCCCCAGCGGCGCGAGATAGGCGTAGCTCTTCGAAATCTTGCCCCAGGCGGCATTCGCCTCGGCTTCATCGGGGAAGGAGCCGAGCTGGACCAATGCCCCGCCCGACGACGCGCCCTTGGCCGACGGGATCGCGGTGACGGCCTTGTCCGATCCGGTGACAACCGGGGTTGGCGCGACCTTTTTACCCTCGACCGGTTTCTCCGGCAGTGCCTTCATGTCGATCGACGCATTGGCGGTTCCGGCACCATTGCTGGTGGCGATCGCGGTATCGCCCTCGCCTTCGACCTTGAGCCCACCGGGATCATCCGGCTTGACCTTATAGTCGCCCGCCTGGGCGGTGATCAGCGCGCCATTGCCGTCAACGCTCTGGTGCTTCTTATAATATTGGTAGCCGAGGATCGCCGCCGCAACGATCGCCAGCGCGACCACGACCAGCAGGATGATCCGCACGATCGACGGGCCATCGTCATAATCGTCTTCGACCGTCTCCAGCCAGGGGAGCCGATCCTCATCGCGGACATCGAATTCGCCGGTCGCCATCAGTTCATCTCCTGGACCGCCTGGACCCCCATGATCCCCAACCCGTTGCGGATAATCTGCCCGATCGCATCGGCCAAGAAAAGCCGTGCGCATGTCATGGCAGGATTGTCCGGCAGCAGGAAGCGGCGGTCGGGCCGGTCGTTTCCGACGTTCCACAAAGCGTGGAGCGAGGCTGCCAAGTCATAGAGATAAAAGGCAATCCGGTGCGGTTCACGGGCCGCCGCTGCCGTATCGACGATGCGCGGGAACTGCGCGGCGAACTTCACCAGCGCCAGGTCTTCCGTATCAAGTTGGGACAGGTCGACCGAATCGCACACAATCCCCGCCTCCGCCGCGCGCCGGTGCAGCGATGCGACGCGTGCATGGGCGTAATTGACGTAGAAAACCGGATTGTCCTTCGAGGCTTCCACCACCTTGGCGAAGTCGAAATCCATCTGCGCATCGGCCTTGCGCGTCAGCATGGTGAAGCGGACGACATCCTTGCCGACTTCACGCACGACATCCGCCAGCGTGACGAAATTGCCCGCGCGCTTGGACATTTTGATCGGCTCGCCATTCCGCATCAACCGCACCATCTGGACGAGCTTGACGTCGAAACGCGTCTTGCCGCCGGTCAGCGCCTGCACCGCCGCGACGATGCGCTTGACCGTACCGGCATGGTCGGCGCCCCAAATGTCGATCAGCGCGTCCGCCGTCTGCGCCTTCTGGTAATGGTAAGCGAGATCGGCGCCGAAATAGGTCCATTGCCCGTTCGACTTCTTGATCGGCCGATCCTGATCATCGCCAAATTGCGTCGAGCGGAACAGCGGCAGCACGACCGGCTCCCAATCGTCCAGTTCCTGGCCCTTCGGCGCTTCGAGCAGACCATCGTAGATCAGCCCCCGCGCGCGCAGGTCATGCTCGGCGGCTTCGGGTTTGCCCGCCGCCTGCAATTCCGCCTCGGACGAGAACAGGTCGTGATGGATGCCGAGCAAGGCAAGGTCGGCCTTGATGAGTTCCAGCATCGCCGCGACGGCGCGCGTGCGGAACAACACCAGCCAGTCACCCTCGGGCTTGCCGACATAGGCATCGCCAAATTCGGCAGCCAACGCCTGGCCGACCGGAATCAGATAATCACCCGGATACAGGCCCTCGGGGATTTCGATCGTCGCGCCCAGTGCCTCCAAATACCGCATGTGAACCGAGCGCGCGAGCACATCGACCTGCCCACCGGCATCGTTGACATAATATTCGCGGATCACCTTGTGCCCGGAAAATTCGAGCAGGCTCGCCAGCGCATCGCCCACCACCGCGCCGCGGCAATGCCCCATGTGCATTGGCCCGGTCGGATTGGCCGAGACATATTCGACGTTCACCGTAAGGCCCGCGCCGCGCGACGAGCGCCCATAATCGTCGCCCGCATCGCGGATCGCGGACAATTCGGCGCGCCAGGTGTCGTCGGTCAGCGTCATGTTGATGAAGCCCGGGCCCGCCACGGCGACGCTCGCCACCTCGTCCAGCTCGCCCAGCTTCGCCGCGATCTTGTCGGCCAGCGCGCGCGGATTGGTGGCGGCGGGCTTGGCCAGCACCATCGCGGCATTGGTCGCCAGATCGCCATGCGTGGTATCGCGCGGCGGCTCGACCGTGACATTGGCGCGGCTCAGCCCGCTCGGCAAATCACCGCTGGCTTCAAGGGCATCGAGCACCGCATCGATATGCGCGGCGAAACGGGTGTACAGGGTCATGGCAAGTCCGGTCATGTAAGCGAGCGCGGGCCTTAGCCGAGTTCGCCCCGCTGGGCAAAACATGGCTGGCGGGCAACCCGCCTTTACCCGGCATACCGATGCCCTCGTGATTTCGATTTCCTGAGGCGACACACCGCGTTATGCTGATTTTCGTCTTGGAATGGCGTTGTGTTTTTCTTTCCAATCCCCCGCGATGATAAGCGTCCCCGCGTTCCGCCCGAGGCCTGCCATGCGACTGTTGCGATTGCTTCTGCCAGCGATGGCGGTGTTGGCTCCCGTTCCCGCCATGGCGGCCTGCGAAGCCAGCAAGATCGTCGATTTCCCCGTCACCATGGCGGGACCGGAGCCGATGGTGGAGGCCAAGTTCGGCAATAAAGCGGCACGCTTCATCCTCGACAGCGGGGCGTTCTACAGCACCCTTTCTGCCGCCAGCGCAGCGGAGTTCGGCCTGCGCGTCACCCCCGCCCCGCTCTGGTTTCGCCCCAAAGGCATTGGTGGCGACACCTCAGCAGGGGTTGCCGTCGCCACGAACTTTTCGCTTGCGGGCGTCACCATCCCGAAAATCGATTTCGTCGTTGGCGGCAGCGATACCGGCACCACCGGCTTGATCGGGCAGAACATTCTGGGCCTGGCCGATGTCGAATATGATCTGCCGCACGGCGTCGTCCGCTTGATCAAGACGCAGGGCTGCCGCGCCAGCAATCTCGCTTATTGGGCGGGTACCAAGCCGGTGACGATCGTTTCGCTTGAAACCGAACCCGACAGCCGGTTCAAGCCGCACACGATTGGCACGGTCCTGATCAATGGCATGAAAGTGCGCGCGATGTTCGACAGCGGCGCGCAAAGCTCGATGCTGTCGCTGGCGATGGCGAAGCGTCTCGGCGTCACTCCCGAAACGCCCGGGGTGGTTGCGGTGGGGTCAAGCCACGGCCTGGGCCAGCATTCGGTGCCGGCTTGGCGAGCGACGTTCGACACGATCGACATTGGCGGCGAGGCGATCCGCCACCCCAAAATTCGGATCGCGCAAGTGGATCTGGGCCATGCCGACATGCTGATCGGGGTCGATTTCTTCCTCACCCATCGCATGTTTGTTTCGAACACACTGCGCCGACTTTTCATTACCTATGAAGGCGGCCCTGTTTTCGGCCTGTCGCCCAAGACCGTGTTTTCTGCCGACGGCACCGCGCTCGACTTGACCAACAAGGCCGCCGAGCCAACCACTGCAGACGAATATAGTCGGCGCGGCGCGGTCTACGCCTCCAATCGACACTTCCCCGAGGCGTTGGCGGACTTCGACAAGGCCTGCGCACTGGCACCGACCGAGGCGCGCTATTTCTACCAGCGCGCGTTGGCGCATCTCGCCAGTCTGCAATTCGACAAGGCCGTGGCTGATCTCGACAAGACCATCACCCTTGATCCAACCCTGGTGGACGCACGGCTGACGCGCGCCTCGATGCGGATGCGGCGCGGCAATCAGGCCGGTGCCAATGACGATGTCCAGGCGGCCGATGCCGCGCTTGCGCCGTCGTCGGAGAAGCGCCTGACCGTGGCGAGCTTCTTCAACGATCTCGATCGTCCTGACGACGCGCTGCGCAACTATGACCTGTGGCTAAAGAGTCATCCTGAGGACAGTGCGCGCGGCAGCGCCTTCAACGGCCGCTGCTGGGCCCGGGGACTGCTCAATCGCGACCTCGACAAGGCGCTGGCGGACTGCAACGCCGCGATCAGGGCCGATCCCAAGCGCTCCACCTTTCTCGACAGCCGCGCTCTGGTGCGGCTGCGGCGTGGCGAGCTGCAACAGGCACTGGCGGATTATGATGCCGCGCTGGCGCTCGCGCCGCGCACCGCATGGTCGCTCTATATGCGCGGAGTGACCAACAAGCGGGCTGGCAACGCCGCCCAGGCAGCGGCCGATCGCACGGCGGCGCTCAGCATCAATCCCAAGGTCGCAGAGCGAGCGCGCAAGATCGGCTTCGACGACTAGGCGAAGCGCCCGCGCTACGCCTTCATCATCGCGCCTGCCATGCGGAGAAAGGCTTGCTGCATCTGGGTGCCAAGCGCCTTTTCGACGCGCGCGTCGGCCAGTGCCCGGCTCATCGCTTCCACCCACTGCGCTGCCG
>Ga0209482_1000059_pt1 | contig 90130 bp, 76 predicted proteins | sample CoawatmetaG10DNA_FD_187512 | JGI IMG/M metagenome (GOLD analysis project Ga0209482, IMG submission 187512) | Marine microbial communities from the West Antarctic Peninsula - Coastal water metaG104-DNA (SPAdes) (version 2) | ecosystem: Environmental > Aquatic > Marine > Coastal ...
CTTTTCCACCACGGTTAGTAATTCTATAATCATCCAATGAAGAACGCTTACCGTACCCTTTTTCACTCACGACCATGACATCAAATCCATCACCTTCTTGAACGACAATCATGCCAATTACTTGATCTGTTTCTGAATCAACAGTTATGGCACGAACACCCGATGCATTACGTCCCATGGAACGAACTTTATCCTCAGGGAAACGAATCGCTTTACCACTACGTAGAGCCAGCATAATATCTTGCTCTCCGTTGGTTAGTCTAGCCTCTAAAAGAGTGTCACCTTCACGAATAGTAATGGCATTGATACCATTTATACGTGGTCTGCTGTATGCTTCAAGTGGTGTTTTCTTAATAATACCTTGCTTGGTACACATGACGATGTGGTGGTTATTAATGTATTCTTCATCTTTCAAGTTGAGTACATTGATAAAGGCCAACACCTTGTCATCCTGAGGTATGTTAATGAGGTTCTGTATGGCTCGACCTTTACTTTGTCTAGAACCTTCAGGGATTTCATATACACGCATCCAGAAACATCTTCCTTGTTCCGTGAAAAACAGCATATATTGATGGTTAGTGGCCACAAAGACATATTCTATAAAATCTTTGTCTCGTGTGCTTGCACCCTTACTACCGACTCCTCCTCTATTTTGCTTACGATATTCGCTTAATGGTGTACGCTTGATATAACCTGCATGAGATATAGTCACTACAACTTCCGTGTCAGGAATCATATCTTCTATACTTACGTCGCCACCAGCATACTCTATATCTGTACGACGCTCATCACCATATTTCTCTTTGATTTCAAACAGTTCATCCTTAATGATCTTCATCCTTAGAGGCTTGTCGCCAAGAATGCTTTTCAAATAATTAATCGTTTTCATCAACTCTTCGTACTCCGCCTTAATCTTACCTCTTTCAAGGCCCGTAAGCTTCTGAAGACGCATTTCTAAGATTGCCTTAGCTTGAATTTCACTGAGTTTAAACTCAGCCATCAATCCACTCCTGGCTTCATCTGGTGTTGCTGAAGCACGAATCAACTTAATCACTGCGTCTAAATGGTCAATAGCTATAAGAAGACCTTCTAATACGTGTGCCCTTTTCTCTGCCTGACGTAGTTCAAACTCCGTACGTCGTACAACGACTACATGTCTGTGTTCAACAAAATGATGAATCATATCCTTGAGATTCAACATCTCTGGACGCCCTTTAACAAGAGCAATGTTATTCACCGAAAATGAACTCTGTAGCTGAGTGTATTTGTATAATTTGTTTAAGACTACATTAGGAACAGCATCTCGTTTTAGAACATAAACGATACGCATACCATTTCTGTCACTTTCGTCACGAATATCTGCTATTCCCTCTAATTTTTTATCATTAACCAGATCAGCGGTTTTCTTAATCATGTCCGCCTTATTGACCTGGTAGGGAATCTCAGTAACCACGATGCATTCGCGACCACGAACTTCTTCAATGTTTGCCTTCGCTCTAAGTACGATGCGGCCTCTCCCCGTATGGAAAGCGTCTCTAACACCCTCGTATCCGTAGATGGTTCCACCTGTAGGAAAGTCTGGTGCGCTTATATATTGCATCAGACCATCGATGTCAATCTCCGAGTCTTCAATGTATGCATTGATCGCGTCTACCGTTTCCGTAAGGTTGTGTGGAGGCATATTCGTCGCCATCCCCACGGCAATACCTGATGCTCCATTTACTAAGAGTGCAGGAATTCGAGTTGGAAGTACCGTTGGCTCCTTTAATGAATCATCAAAGTTTAATTGCCATTCTACCGTATCCTTATCGATATCGGCCAGCATGTCCTCCGCGATTTTCCGCATGCGAACTTCTGTGTAACGCATCGCAGCTGGGCTATCGCCATCCACAGAGCCAAAGTTACCTTGGCCATCAACGAGCATGTATCGTAAAGACCATTCTTGGGCCATACGAACCATAGTATCATATACGGAGCTGTCACCGTGTGGGTGGTACTTACCAAGTACATCCCCTACTATTCTAGCCGACTTTTTGTATGATTTAGTGCTCGACACACCCATGTCATGCATACCATATAGTACACGTCGGTGAACCGGCTTGAGACCATCGCGCACGTCAGGTAGTGCACGTGATACAATGACCGACATCGAATAATCGATGTAAGAGCTTTTCATTTGCTCCTCAATATTTACGGGAATAATTCTTTCTCCCTGCGCCATATTGTCAGTGTTTAGGTGGGCTAACGCCCTGTTTTTAGGTAATCTTCAAATATAACCTATCAGTGGGCTTGTAGGCGAAATCAGGTCCGATTAGTTCACTATTTTATCCACATGTAGATGTTAACAAAACCTTAGAGAGGTTACTCATGTTGTCAGTTTAGTAACATCTAAATTTATATAATTGAGTATGGCATATATTATGCTGTACTTAAGACCATTCAATACCCTAGAAACATGGAAGAAAATTTTAGCCCAAGAGTAAGGGATGTGATTACCTATAGCAAAGAAGAAGCGATGCGTCTGGGTCACGATTACATAGGAACAGAACATTTGCTTTTAGGAATTTTAAGAGAAGGTGAAGGCACTGCTATCGAAATCATCAAGGACTTAGGTCTTGATTTGAAAAATGTACGTCACAAAATTGAAGGACTTTCGGCACCATTTGCGACAAACGCACCAGGTACAGGGAAGAACTTGCCGCTAACTCGTCAAGCAGAAAAAGCCCTAAAAACCACTTTTTTAGAAGCCAAGTTGTTTCAGAGCCCTGTTATCAGAACACCGCACCTGTTACTTTGCATTTTGCGTAATGACAACGACCCTATTAGCACTATCATGGCGCAACTAGGCGCATCTTATGACGCTGTTAAGAGTGAATACCAGAATAATCATATCGAGTCAGATGCCCCTTCAAATACAGAGAAGGACGATACGGCGATGAGCTACGAAGATGGCGACCTTGATAACCCAGGCGACGATTCCGCACGTAAGTCGAGTACTTCTGCAGCAAGTAAAAAAGAAAAATCGAAAACACCTGTTCTGGATAATTTCGGTAAAGACTTAACAAAAGAAGCGGAACAAAACAAACTCGACCCAGTTGTAGGGCGGAATAAGGAAATTGAGCGTGTAAGCCAAATATTAAGTAGAAGGAAAAAGAATAATCCACTCCTAATAGGGGAACCTGGAGTAGGTAAAAGTGCCATTGCAGAAGGGCTTGCATTGCGTATTTACAACAAAGAAGTAAGTAGAGTTCTTTTTGACAAGCGTGTAGTTAGCTTAGACTTGGCATCACTAGTAGCAGGTACTAAATATAGAGGGCAGTTCGAAGAGCGTATGAAAGCTCTTATGAATGAACTTGAAAAAAATGATGATATTATATTATTCATCGACGAACTTCATACCATCGTTGGTGCTGGTGGAGCCACTGGAAGCCTTGATGCATCTAACATGTTCAAGCCTGCACTAGCGAGAGGTGAAATTCAATGTATTGGAGCGACTACCCTAGACGAATACCGCCAATTTATAGAGAAAGACGGTGCCCTAGAGCGTAGATTTCAAAAGGTAATAGTGGATCCTACTACCCCTGACGAGACCATTCAGATTCTGAATAACATTAAGGATAAATATGAGGATCACCATAACGTACAGTATACGCCAGAGGCTATTGAAGCTTGTGTAAAACTCACACAACGGTATATATCAGATCGTCACTTGCCAGACAAGGCCATAGATGCGTTAGACGAAGCGGGATCTCGCGTGCACATCACAAACATTGAAGTCCCTGAAACGATCACACAATTGGAACTCCAACTGACTAATATCAAGAGCGAAAAAGTCCGAGAGGTAAAATCCCAGCGCTACGAAGAAGCCGCTAAACTTCGTGATGATGAAAAGAAGATTGAGGCCGAACTAGAAAATGCTCGCGTTTCTTGGGAAGACAGCATAAAGCTGAACAAGAAGATTGTGGATGAAAGTGATGTTGCAGAGGTTGTTGCTATGATGACCGGTGTTCCTGTGCAGCGCATTGCTCAACAGGAAATGGACAAGCTTTCGAAGATGGATAAGTCGCTCAACGCCTCAGTTGTAGGGCAAAAGGAGGCAGTTAAAAAAATTGTCCGCGCTATTCAGCGCAATAGAGCTGGTTTAAAGGATCCAAAAAAACCAATTGGTTCCTTTATATTCCTTGGACCTACGGGGGTTGGAAAGACACAACTGGCCAAGGAATTGACCAAATTACTTTTCGACAACGAAGACAATATGATTCGTATTGACATGAGCGAATACATGGAGAAATTTGCTATTTCACGATTAGTTGGAGCGCCTCCGGGATATGTAGGTTACGAAGAAGGTGGTCAGCTTACAGAGCGCGTGCGTAGAAAACCTTATTCAGTGATTCTTTTAGATGAAATTGAAAAGGCTCATCCGGATGTTTTCAACTTACTACTACAGGCTTTAGATGACGGTCAAATCACGGATAGTATGGGTCGTAAAGTTGATTTCAAAAACACGATCATTATCATGACCTCTAATCTAGGCTCTCGTCAATTGAAGGACTTCGGTACTGGTGTAGGTTTTGGAACGGCAGCGAAGGATCAGAAAAAACAGGATTTAGAGAACAGTGTCATTCAAGGGGCGCTGAAAAAAGCGTTTGCACCCGAATTTCTAAATAGAATAGATGATGTTGTTCTATTTAACTCATTGTCCAAAGAGCATATACATGAGATTATTGATATCGAATTAAAGGGCTTGTTTCTCAGAATTGAAGATTTAGGTTACTGCATCACGTTAAGCGATGAAGCAAAGAGCTTTGTGGCTGATGAGGGTTTTGACGAGGCTTTTGGAGCTCGACCTTTAGCTCGTGCGTTACAAAAACTAATTGAAGATCCACTCGCTGAGAAAATCATAGGCAAGGAACTCGCAGAAGGTGATACAGTCGCCATTGGCCTAAAGGAAAAGGAATTAACGTTTACCATCGAAAAGGGACTCATTATTCCTGAAGCATCAGAAAAAAATGAGATCGAGGTCAGCTCATCTCCTGAAAAGGAGTTGAAGGATCCCGAGGATAACGCAGGTTAGATAGATATGATTTGGTCTGGAGCTTCCTCAGCGAGCTTCATGCCAATAGCATTAATAGTGGGTGATGGACTAACTGTAATAAAGTGGTCTCTCACCCACTCTTCGTTATGGAGATAGTCATTGCTTAAGTAAATACCAGTTATGGTGCCTTTTTCCATAAATATGGCACCAAGTGCTGGCTCAAGCGGGATAATTAGTTTTTTTAAATTTGAAGATGTAATTCTATCTAAAGCATCTGAATCACTGAGATCCTCACGTCTCATAAGATCTAGAAAACCGGAAAGCCATTGCTGGCCAGTAAGGTAAGAGCCAAATTTCCTCAGAGCACCAGATCCTATTACTTTTTGAATAACCCATTTCACTTCCCCCCTGCCATTCTCAAAGGCATACAGGCCAAATTTCAAGGATTGCCCCTTTTGCGCTTTGTTTAATTGTGGCCAGTATTGACGTATCAAATGGTCCTCATAAATAAGACTTAAGGTCTCGTTAGGGAACTCAGTGTACTTTAAGCTATAACACTCTTTCATCAACCTCTGGTATTTTGTACTGCCCTGATCTGTAGAGAAATGTTGCGTTATGCGCTGTTTAATATTATTCGCTTTACCAATGTACAGCGGCATCCCAAAAGAATCATTTAACTCGTAAACTCCATGGGTCTTAGGTAAATCGTCAAATTGTATCGCGGGAAGATGATCCGGCATTTGAATACGTTTGAGCAGACCTAATTTTGGCTCATTCAGTAGTTTGTCATCATAATCAGAATGAAAGCAATGAATCAATACCTCTGCAGCGCAAAGCGCATCGCTGAGCGCTCTATGTGGATTGTCATTTTCGACAGTGAGCACTCGACTTAGATTTGCTAAGGAGTAACGACCAAACTCTGGAAATGCAGCACGTGCATACTTTACCGTGCATAGCTTTGGCATGCGCCAGGTATGGCCTAATGATTTAAAGGCACGCTCTATAAAACTGTAGTCGAAATTCACGCTGTGCGCTACAAACACATCCCCAGACAGCTCAAGATGTAACTGTGGCGCTAGATCAGCAAACGTAGGCGCATTTGCGACCATGTCATCTGAAATTCCAGTAAGCATTTGAATATTATAGGGAATTGATTTTGCCGGTTTTACCAGGCTAGACCATTGGTGGGTAATCCTATTGTGCTCAACATGTACTACGCCAATTTCAGTAATGCTATTTCCATCCGGCTTTCCCCCTGTTGTTTCTATGTCTACGACTACGTATTTCACGTTGGGGAAATTAGGTAAAACATCGCGTTGTAGTAGCTATAGGATTGTATATTTATACTCTTATGACTATTCAAATAGGTAACCATAGCATTGCATACCCTAATTTATCCTGGTGCCCCGGGGTTACCGTAGTAACGGGTCCCTCTGGTGTAGGTAAAACCACGTTACTTAGAGCGGTGCATGGGCTTATAGAATCAAAGGAAGTACAACATGTTGTAGGTGATAGAACCACGGCACTAATGCCTCAACAAAACACCTGGGTGCCTTACTTGAGAATGTCAGATCATTTTAAATTGGTCCCGGCTAAAGCAACGTTAGATCCTTTAGATACTTTGGGACTATCTGCGATTAGGCATAAATTTCCTTTTGAACTCAGCGTGGGCCAGTTGCAGCGTTTGTCTTTGATGCTCACACTTAGCGCGGGAGCAGAAGTAGTCTTGTTAGACGAGCCTACAAGCGCCTTAGATGATGACTTAGCGTTAGCCTCTATCAACCTGATAAAATCATACGTAGCCTCTTATCCTGTGGCGCTAGTTATTGTTGTTAGTCACGATGAACGATTAAAACAAGCCTTTAGACAAGAAAACTTTTGGAGTCTATGAGACAAATTTTAGTTTTTTGGTCAGCACAACTAAAAAGACGTAGTGTGCAATTTATACTCACCGCACTACTCTCTTTTTTGGTAACAACTGGAATTCAAGGTCCACATGTTTTAGAACATTACCTCTATTCAAAATGGCAGCAAAGTGCGCAGTATGCTGATGTAATTATTGGGTATAAGGGATCACCTCTACAAATAGTGGCAAGCACCTTATATCGTTTGGAGAATCCTACGGGAAACATAGATTCAAATACAGTAAAATTTTGGAGTAAACACCCGTTAGTACAGGAAAGTTGTGCAATTTCCTTAGGTGATAATATAAAAGGATACCCTCTTGTAGGAGCTGATCATAATTACTACAGTTGGGTTGGGATTAATGTTATTGAAGGTAAACTTCCTCAAAGCCCTTTTGAAATTGCGGTTCCCACGAAGATCGCTCTATTACTTGGTATTGAGCTAGGTGACGTGTTCTATACTTCCCACGGCAGCGATAACAGAGGGGAGAAACATGAACACCATAAGTTGACAGTATCAGCATTGATAGACGGTCAAAGACCTACGGATAACGAAGCTATTTTTACAACAGCCGAGGCTTATTCATTGATGCACGACGGATTGAATAATGGAAGTATCACGTCATTGATGTTGAAGTTAAAGTCTAAATCCGCGCTGCTAATGCTTCCTAGACTGCTAGATAATCGCCCGGATGAACAAGGTGCTTTTCCTGTTTTTATTTTTGCGCAATTACAAAAACAATGGGAGCCTACATTACGTAAAATCCGTGATTGGGGACAAATTGTGCCCATCGGAATTGGAATAGTATTCGTATCCTTTGCTTATTTCCTAGGTGGTACGCAGCGAGAAGCGTTGGCCTTCTTAGACGTTCAAAAGGCTCCATTACAAATAAAATTTTTCGCGTTATATGGTCTGATTATTTTAAGTGGATTATTTGGCATTCTATGCACTTATCTACTCATGGAGATATACTTAGGTGAAAGTGGTATGCGATCTACCTGGTTATGGTCATTAGTCCCCATTGGAGTATCCACCGTATTTTACATTACTCAACTGATTAAACGATGAAAAGATTACTGTTAATCCTACTCCTATCTTCACCGAGCCTTGTTAACGGACAACAAGTTCTCCCGTGGGAATTGCTAGCGGTTCCTTATGCTACTACACCCGATGGCTTATATGAGCCACAATTTCCGGCATGGTTGGACAAGTATAAAAATCAAGAAGTTATTCTTCAAGGATATCTTGTTCCCGTTGATGTAGAGGGAAATCAATATGCGTTGAGTCGATATGCTTTTTCTTCTTGTTTCTTTTGTGGGAACGCAGCGCCCAATACGGTAGTTGAACTGGTCTTTAGTGAACGACCAGACGCCTTAATCACAGATCAATTTGTAGTAGTTAAAGGAATTATCGTTTTTAATGAAAAGGACCCTTACCGGTTGTTCTTCATTTTACAACAAACCTCGTTTCACGGATGAGAACAGTAATCATAATATTCCTGTGTGTATTTTGGACTACGAGTCATGGTCAGCAGAGGTTAAAATGGAGTACTTTCGAAAGGCTTGAGTTCGCAGAGGTATATAATGAAGATCAAGCGGCATGGCTACAACAACCTATTTGGAGTGAATCCCTTTTAGAGTGGGATGGGGCTGCGGTTAAGATTACAGGTTATGTAATTGCACTGGACGTAGTCAGCAAAGAATATGCATTAAGTGCGTTCCCATTTGCAAGCTGTTTCTTTTGTGGTGCAGCTGGTCCAGAAAGTGTGTTAGAGCTTGTTTTTACGAAGTCTCAAGAATTTCTTACGGATGATGTTGTAACCTTCAGTGGTACTCTAAAACTTAACACGGACCCGCTCTCGTTTCCACTAACCTTAATGGACGCTGTCCCACTAGAATGATTAGGAAAGTAATTACATTTCTAGCGCTGGTTCTCGGACTGCTACTAATCTTATTTAAAATTGGACCTAGCTCTAAGGCTCCAATTTATACCGATCAGCTCCTAAGTTTTTCAACGCCACTTTCTGAATTACAGGATAGTATTTTCGTCTCTGAACTTGGAATGAATGCCAAGCCCTGTGCTTATGGAGAGATCAAGTGGGCAGATACGGTTAGGAAAACGGATGTTGTACTTCTCTATCTCCATGGATTTAGTGCCACGCAACATGAAGGAGATCCTTTGCGATTTTCTTTAGCAGAACGTTTTAAAATGAATGCTTTCTACCCCAGAATGGCAGGTCATGGCTTGGTTGAGCCGGATTCTATTCGCATGATAACGTTTTCGGCTGAGGGGGCATGGTTAAAAGCGCAAAGAGATTTTTCGCTTGCATTGTCACTAGGTACAAAGGTATTTTTAATGTCTTGTAGCACAGGTAGTCCGCTGGCATTACGATTGGCTGCAACTTATCCGGATAAGGTGATTGGATTGATTAATTATAGCCCAAACATGGGACTCCCCGACCCTATGACCAGTCTCATTAATGGACCTTGGGGATTAGAGATTCTAAAAACTGTGAAAGGCACTCCATATCGAATCGTTGACCTTCGTGAAGATGGTATTATAGAGCCGTGTAAAACACTCGCTTACAATTGGCAGTCGGTGATTCAAATGCAAGAAGTTGTGGAATCATTAATTAGTGAGGAGACACTTGGTGAGGTCTATGCTCCAGTGATGAATATGGTCTGGTATGAGTCGGAGGAGTTCCAGGATAAGGTGATCAGTATTCCTAAAGCACGAATAATGCATGAGTCTTTGGGGTCATCGAAAAAATACTGGGTAGAAACAGCCGCTCGTGAACATGTTATTTTAAAGGCGCTCACTAGTAAGGATTATGCCCGTGTCGAAGCGAAATCAATAGAGTTTTTAGAAGAAATATTGTAGTATGCAATTTGAGTATCCAATAGTTTTATGGGGAATCCTTGCGGCTCTGGTCCCAGTGTGGATACACCTGTATGGGAAGCGTCCCAAAAAAACGATAGACATCCCCTCGCTCGTTTGGCTTAAATCAATCAAGCCGTCAAAACAAAGAAATCGTAAAATCAAAGATTTACTAGTACTTGCCTTAAGGGTACTGACCATTTTAATTGTAGTAATTGTTCTCGCAAAGCCTAATTGGCCATCTACTATTAAAACCATTCAAATTGACAATTATCCGGCAAAATGGACCGAGCGAAGCACATGGCTACCAGCACTAATTGCTACTCTAGAACCAGGTTTATACAGAGTTTTTTCGAGAGACGGAAGCTATATAGGAACGGTTGATCAATCAGCATTAGCAGGTGTAATACCTCAATTAGAATCTACGATGAACGAGATGGTCCCTGTAGAAGGCGCCACCCTTCTCTCCTATGGCTTCTTGCCCCTCTCTATGTCATTTCAATACTACTTGTTACCGCTGAGAACCTATCAAATTAACACGTCAATTGAGCGAGATAAAAGTGGCCATTTGAGTAATACATATCGTCTTATAGGAGCAGCTGACTCTTTGGAGTGGCAATTGCAATGGGACCAAGATGTAGTGGATAGACGGACACATTTGAAATACAAACTAGACTATAGAGACATCAGAGGTATAGATTCAACCTCATTGACTGTTCTTGGTGACTCTATTCCTGAAGACAATACCACTAAGTTTTTTGTCATTGAAGAATCTAACATGGTAATTTGGTCTTTAGAACCCGCTGTTCCAAAGGCATTGTCATCTTTACTTAACAAAAGTGACACTTTGGTCCATTACAATTCGAATGACTTGTTTAATCCTTTAAAATTTCAAACGGTTGTACTTTATGGATTTAACTTTATTCCACAAGTGATGTCTGATTTTACGGGTCAAATACTCCGTTTCCCCACGAAAAGAGCTTCCGTAGACTTAAGTATGACGCAACCGGTCATGACAGACGATTTTTTTACCGATTTCTTTTTGGGAGCTTCTATCCAAAACCAATGGCCTATGTATAGTGAGTCTAACCCATTAGATTCAGGGTCTTGCTTACTATCTAGTCCTTTGGGATGCCTCGCAAGTATTTATAAGAACAACAATCAACAGGTCTACCAACAAGGATTTGTTACGTTAGATTGGTCTCACCCCTACTTCACTGCCTTATGGCAATGGGCAGGTCTTCAAAATCAATTTAGAGAAATACTTCCATGGCCATTAGGTGCAGATTCATATGACAAGAATATTACAGATTTAGAGTTACGTAAAGCACATTTTGAATTGGTTCCTCTAAATGGGAAGTCCCTTAAATTCGTGGGTTTTTGGACCATAGAGAAAATCGGTTTGGCTCTTGCATTGTTTTGCGCCTGTTTAGCCCTTATTTTTGCTAAAATTAATTCGTGATGAAGCTGCTGTTTAAAAATGCCTACATCGTTGATGTAAAGAGTCCATACCACTTACAAACAGTGGATGTTCTTGTAGATGACGACCAGATCATTTCTATCGGGGGCCTCGACGAAAGCTCGGCAGATCATACGATCGATTTAATGGGATCTACTTTAACTACTGGCTTTGCTGAGTTACACAGTGACCTGGGTGAGCCGGGTAACGAAGAGAGCGAAGATCTAAATTCAGGTTCGGCTGCCGCGGCGGCGGGCGGTTTCACTGCCGTTGGAGTAGTTAGTAATGGAGGTAACCACATTGAAAACAAACTCGGTGTCGATTTCATATTAAACAGGGGTGAAAGTTTACCTATACATTTGGTTCCTATTGGCACTATGACAAAGGGTTCCAAAGGGGAAGAGCTGAGCGAAATGTTCGAAATGAGCACATTAGGTTCAAGTTTTTTCGGAGACTATAAAAAAGGAGTTTCAAACGCTAACATAGTGAAGATGGCCTTGTTATACTCCAAGCCTTTTGGCCGTATTATGGTGCATCCTGAAGACCACAGCTTGAGTGCTGACGGAATGATGCATGAAGGTACTGTAAGCACGTACGTAGGGCTTAAGGGAGTTCCGGAGATGGCGGAGGTGATAAGAGTCAAGCGTGACCTCAGTTTACTGGAGTACACGGAGGGTAGTCTACATATTGCGTCAGTATCCACCATTGATGGTATTAAAGCTATCAGAGAAGCCAAGGAGCATGGTTTAAATGTTACTTGTAGTGTGAATCTTCATCACCTTATTTTTACAGATGAAGACGTGTCACAATATGATACTTCCTTAAAAGTTTCTCCCCCAATACGTTCTGAAATCGAACGAAACTATCTTTGGAATGCTGTAATAGATGGTACCGTAGACTGTCTAGCGGTAGATCACCTTCCAAAAGATATAGAGCAAAAGCAATGCGAGTTTGACAACGCTGCCCTCGGAATGGCAGGTTTTGAAGGGGCTGTTTCCGTTTTCCTAGATCGCTATGACCTTGCTCCAGAAAGAATGCAGGAGGTTTTTAGTAGTGTACCAAGAAAACTATTAAACTTACCGGATCTAAAAATTGTAGAAGGTGAAATCGCTGAGTTTACCATTCTTTCCTCTCAAGAGGAATATGTCACGGGATTTGCTTCAAAAGCATTCAATAATCCATTCAAAGGAAGTAAAGTAAACAACTCTATCAAAGGAGTTTATGTAAAAGGAAATTATCTTTCTTTACGAGAGTAATTGAAATCAATTTTAAGTCCGTCATAAGCCAATTCCATTCCTGGATCAAGTGAGTCCATCGTAGCTTGATGTGTTCCCATGTAATGGCTCATATGAATGAAGTAAGTTTTTTCTGCACCTATTTCCTTCGCCTTTAAGACCGCCTGTTCCAGAGTGAAATGACTGAAATGGTTCTTATGATGCAGCGCATCCAAAAACAACGTTTTTATTCCAATTAGCTTAGCCATTGATGCTGGTGGAATATGGTTCACATCCGTAAGGAAAGCCATATCCCCTATTCTATATCCTAATATGGCTAGGTTTCCATGGTCTATAGGAATAGGGATAATTTCAATTCCTTCAACTGTAAAAGGTTTACTCTCGTCTACTTCAAATGCATCAATCCTTGGTGCACCTGGATAAGGTTGTGTTTCGAAGGCGTAATGAAATGCTTTTTTAATCCTGCTAATTACCCTAGATTGTCCATATATAGCCATTGCCTTACCTGACCTAAAGATCATGGGACGTACGTCGTCCAAACCAGCCATATGATCTTGATGTTCATGGGTAAATAATACAGCATCAACCTTAGAAAGCCCTTCTCGTAGCATTTGCATTCGAAAATCAGGACCTGTGTCTATCACGAGATGAATACCATTCACCTGAATGTATGCAGAAGTTCTTGTGCGATTGTCCTTTGGATTATTACTGGAGCACACCACACAATCACACCCTATCACCGGTACACCCTGCGATGTTCCTGAGCCGAGCAATATAAATTGATTAATTGGTGTCATTGGTTCAATAATTTACATTGATTTTCCCACGCTGACAATAAGGAAAGTTTAAATTTGTATTTACATCAACCTATACAAAACAGTATGAAGGATCGTGTTGTCCTCACCACCGCTCAAAAGGCTCTTAAAATTAACCTAAACTCTGACATCTACGGGACGTTTGCAGAAATAGGCGCCGGACAAGAAACTGTTCGTGAATTTTTCAGAGCTGGAGCGGCTTCAGGTACCATAGCTAAGGCAATGAGTGCCTATGACAAAGCCTTTTCCGACGATATATATGGTATCGAAGAGGACAATAGGTATGTCACTCAGAGCCGTTTAAAGAAAATGTTGAGTCATGAGTATAACCTTATTGAAAAGAGATTAGACCGTAATATACATCCGGATAAGACCTATTTCGCCTACGCAAATACTGTTGCTACCGTTAATTTCACCAAGACCTTCAAAGGCCATGGCTGGATGGGTATACGTTTTCAAACGACACCCGATCGCAAAACAAATGAGATACTGATTCACTTCAGGTTGCATGAGAACGAGGCAAAGCATCAACAGGAGACCGTAGGGCGACTGGGTACTAATTTGATTTTCGGCGCCTACAGACATTATGACAACCCCAAGGAATTTTTACTGGGTCTTTACGATAATATTGATCAAGACGCTATAGAAATTGACTTAATAAATTTTTCAGGTCCTGATTTAGAGGACGTTGATAACCGATTAATGTCTCTGCAATTGATCAAAAACGGCTACACAGATGCTGTTATTTTTGGTCCCCAGGGTGATAATTTACTCCCGGCAGAACTGCTTTATAAGAAGCATATATTAGCGATGCGTGGATCATTTCGACCAGTTACAAAAGTGAATATGGACATGATCAAGCGTGGTTATGACCTGTTTACTAATGATAAAAAAGTTGATCCAGAAAAAACTGTTGTGCTCTGGGAGATAACCTTAAACAACCTACTATCCGATGGAGCTCTTGATGAGCAAGACTTTTTAGACAGAGCCGAAATCCTTTGTAGCCTTGGGCAAACGGTTTTAATATCTAACTACCAGCAGTATTATAAACTAGTCGACTATTTTGGTCGCTTCTCGAAGAAACGTCAGGGATTAGTGATGGGCGTTAACAACCTTACTGAACTATTTAGTGAAAAATACTACCGCGATCTACAGGGTGGTATTTTGGAAGCTTTTGGACGAATATTCTCTAAGGATTTGAAAATCATGGTTTATCCATTAATTGACCATAACAACAAAGGTAAGATCTTACGCAAAATCGACGCGGAAGTACACCCAAGGTTCAGGCCGATAATGGAATATCTTATATTTCACAATAGGATACTTGATATTGAGGAGTTTGACCATGATATCACGAACATATTCTCCAGAGAGGTTTTAGCTAAGATAAAAGCAGGAGAGCCTGGTTGGGAACATAGCTTGCCGCAATACGTAGATGCCGTTATTCGTGAAAAGAAGTTGTTCGGGTATACTAAGGATGCTAAACCTTAAATTATTACAGGATAAGACATAAATTAAAAAGGCCCTCAACGAGGGCCTTTTTAATTTGCAGCTAATGCCTCTTTATAGGTAGAGAGACATCTTTCTCGTGCCCATTTATGATCTACAATGGGGTCTGGATAATCACCAGTATCTAATTCCGGAATCCATCGATTAACATATACATGTTCCTTATCAAATTTTTCTAACTGTGTGGTAGGGTTGAACACTCTAAAGTAGGGTGCTGCATCTAGACCGCTACCGCTAGCCCACTGCCAACCTCCAATGTTGGACGCTAGGTCAAAATCAAGAAGTTTCTCCGCAAAATAGGCTTCGCCCCACCGCCAGTCTATAAGTAAATGCTTCGTAAGAAAACTAGCGACAACCATACGCACTCTATTGTGCATGTATCCGGTAGCATTAAGTTCTCTCATGCCCGCATCCACCATGGGGTAACCTGTTTTTCCTTTGCACCATGCGTCAAAGTGTGCTTCATTATTCACCCAGGGTATAGCATCATACTTAGGTTTTATGGACTTCTCTCTACTTTCAGGAAAGAAATACAACGCCATTTGAAAAAAGTCTCTCCATATGAGCTCACTCAAAAATGTATCATTAAGCACTTGCGCGTCCCTAGCCACTTGTCTTATACTAAGGGTACCGAACCTCAGGTGCAGTCCAATTCTAGTAGTACTCCTTTTATTCCCTGGAAAATTCCTGGTTTCATCATATTTACTGATGATATCTGGGTGTATTTCAGGCTGTGGAAGTTCTATTTGAGTAGGGTTAAAACCCATGTCCCTTAGAGAAATGTGCTCCGTACTATTCCACTTTAAAAAGTTTTCGAAATACGTGTGATTAGGATAAGGTTGGCTGTGATTATTGGTAAATAATTTTCGCCATGCCTTTGCATATGGGCTATACACTAAATAGGGGGTGCCGTCACCTTTAACTACTTCGTTTTTTTCGAAAATAACATGGTCTTTTGCACCAATTACTTTTACACCCTGACTTTTCCAAAATGAGGTCACCCTCAAATCTCTTTGCAAAGCATAAGGTTCATAGTCGCGGTTAAAAAACACTTGTTTTACATCATAAGTGATTGACAGCTCTTCCATCACTAGTTCTGGATGACTGTAAAAGACTTTAAGGCTACTCCCCAGTTCCTTAAGCTGCTGGTCAAGCGCCTCTATAGTTTTGTGCAAGAAAGAGACTCTAGGATCCTTAGAATCCTCAAGTTTAGACAGAATATCCTTATCAAAAATAAAAATAGGCAGTACCGGAGTATCAGATTTTAATGCCTTCCATAGTGCAGCATTATCCTCTAAGCGAAGGTCCCTACGAAACCAAAATACACTAATAGATTGCATGTTATCTGAACGATTCTAGGAATGAACGCTTAACATCGTCACTATTGAAGTTACCATGAAACGCCATCGTCACGGTGGAGCTTTGATCATCCTCTACCCCTCTTGTCTTGACGCACATGTGATCAGCTTCTAAGTAAACGGCTACATGCTGAGTCTGTAATCCTTCCATTAGAGCCTCCGCAATCTGTCGTGTCAGACGCTCTTGAACCTGAGGACGTTTTGCATAGTGCCGGACAATACGGTTTAATTTAGACAATCCCACAACGGTGTCACCAGGGAAGTAAGCTACATGACATTTACCTATAATTGGCACAAAATGATGCTCGCAATGAGAGTGTACTTTAATGTTTTTCTCAATCAACATCTCCTTATACTCGTACTTATTCTCAAACAACCTTATCTCCGGTTTATTCAACGGGTTTAGTCCTGAAAAAGCTTCGTTAACGTACATTTTAGCGACCCTTAATGGTGTGCCACTTAAGCTGTCATCATTTAGATCTAGCCCAAGCAAAACCATGATATCTTTAAATTTATCCGCTATTTGACTGATCTTATCTTCATTAGATAGTTCAAAAGCATCCGAACGTAATGGCGTATGAAGAGACGTGCCTAAATGTTGATCTAGTAGCTCTTCGTGGTGTTCTGATGTATAATGATTCTCATTTTTTGTCATCTATCAAGTATATTATAATCCATGATACTCCACGAAATTCCTTGGGGTTTCATAAAGCGTTACAGAAAGTTCTAAGTGATGCCCAAGCTCAGGTTTAAGTCTATTCCAGATGACAAATGCAATATGCTCAGCAGTTGGATTCAGTTCCTTAAATTCTTCTACCTGCTCATTCAAGTTTTTATGGTCTAAATGATCTTCAACTTTACGTTTAATTAAGTCTGACAATACCTTCATGTCGATTAAATAACCCGTTTTAACATCTACTTCTCCAGTCACACTCACAATAAGTTCGTAATTATGACCATGATAGTATGGGTTATTACACTTACCAAAAGTATCGAGGTTTTCCTCTGAACTTAATAAAGGATTGTGCAATCTATGCGCTGCATTGAAATGTGCTTTTCTAGATACCGTGATCTTCATTGTTCCAAAAGTTTAAGAATTTATCATAAATAATTTTGAACCAAACGGTATACTTTTCTGGGTGCTGTTTCATATCTAAAGCAACCCAGTCTACCGAACGCCATTCAAAGCCGTCTGCTTCGTCTGGGTTTACTTCTGGATCTTGGTTCCATCTGGCAATAAGAACATGATCCAATTCGTGTTCCGTTAAATCGTTGTCTAATTTAGCTTTGTAGATAAAGCTGAATATTTTGCTTACTTCACAGGTGAAACCCATTTCTTCCATTAACCTACGTTTTGCAGCAGCCTCAACGGTTTCTCCATCTCTGGGATGTGAACAACAAGTGTTCGTCCAAAGTCCTCCGCTATGGTACTTGTGTAGCGCACGTCTTTGAAGTAATATTTCGTTTCGATCGTTCATCGCAAAAACTGAAAACGCACGATGTAGTTTTGCCAAACGATGTGCTTCCATTTTCTCCATCAGTCCAAGCACATTATCTTGTTCATCGACTAGGATAACCTCTTCAAGCATGTTCGTTAATTTAAATCCAATTAATGGTATGTCGTAAGTAAGAACTAATTAACAGTCCATACTTACGTTTGTTTGATATTCTAACTCGTTTACTCAAGATAATATCACAGTGGGTCTTTCTTATTTTTTTGAATAAACTATAATAATAAACGTAAGCGATATAAACTCCGAATCTTGCCCCTTTCGGGAGCTGCTTAATTCCTTCAAATCCAGCAGCAAAATCTACATCTATATCAGCTTCTATGGCTGTTTTAGTTTTTTCGTCGAAACCCTTTAAATCTACACCTGGGAAATAAGTTCTACCAAGGCTGTGATAATCTGCATTCAAGTCTCTAAGGAAATTGATTTTTTGAAAGGCTGACCCCAATTGCATAGCGGGTTCTTTCAACTTCTCATATCTTTCTTCGTTACCATCTACAAATACCTTTAAACACATGAGCCCTACCACTTCGGCACTTCCTAAAATATAGTCCTTGTAGGCTTGTTCGTCATAATCATTCTTGTAAAGATCCATTTCCATGGATTTTAAAAACGTCTCTATTAGGCTATGGTCAATTTCATATGCATTCACGACCTGCTGAAAACTATTCAAGATGGGATTTAAGCTGATTTTATCCTCAATTGATTCAAAAGTATCAGCCCAAAATCCTTTGAGAAGTTTTTCTTGAGGGTAACCCTCAAAACTGTCAACGATCTCATCTGCAAATCTTACAAAACCATATATAGCGTAGATAGGATCATGGTACTTCTTGTCTAACCCTAGTATACCTAGTGAAAATGAAGTACTGTAAGCCTTGGTAATCATCTTTGAAGCACGAATGCTTACACTGTCAAATAATGGTTTCATTCGCCCGCCTATAGTTTATAATCTTTCCCAATCTCTCTACTTACCACCTCACCGCTTATTAGACAGGGAGGTACTCCTGGTCCTGGAGTTGTAAGTTGGCCTGCAAAGTAAAGATTATCTACCTTTTTACTCTTTAAGCGGGGCTTTAAAATTGCAGTTTGATCTAACGTGTTCGCTAAACCATATGCATTTCCTTTAAAACTAAAATAATCTGATTGAAAATCTGCGTGCGCAAAAGACCTCTTAACCACCACTTTATCCCTGATAGTTACACCCGTGAAGGCCTCTAATCTGTCCATCATTATGTTATAATACTTCTCACGCACTTCCTCGGTATCATCAGACATCCCAGGTGCTGTAGGCATCAATAAGAACATGTTTTCATGTCCAACCGGTGCAATACTTTTATCCGTTTTTGACGGTGCACTCACGTAAAACAATGGTTTTGTAGGCCATTGTGGATCTGTAAATATCTCGTGAGCATGTTGATCTAATCCATGGTCAAAAAACAGATTGTGGTGGAGAACTTTAGGAATATCACCCTTGACTCCTAAATAAAAAAGTAGCGATGAAGGCGATAATTTACGTTTATCCCAATACTTTGAAGAGTACTCTTTGAATTCAGGTAAACTTACTTTTTGATCTATATGATGGTAATCACCTGCTCCTACCACAATATCAGCAGTAAATGAACCTGTTCTGGTAAGAACACTGATGATAGACCCATTATGATATTTAAACCCTGTTACCTCGGTATTAAGGCGAAATTTAACCCCTTGCTCCTTCGCTACTTTAATCATAGCTTGGATTATTTTGTTCATGCCACCCATAGGATACCAGGTACCAAGAGACATGTCTGCATAATTCATTAAACTATATAGTGCAGGAGTATTTTGAGGAAGAGCGCCCAAAAACAAGACAGGAAATTCCAATATAGCCTTCAGTTTAGGATGAGAACTAACTTCCGCAACATGCTTACGAATGTCTTTCAACATATCCAATTTAAATAACCCTTTGGCAATACGTAGATCCAAATATTCAGTAATCGATCTACCGGGTCTAAATACAAGATCCTTTATCCCGACTTCATATTTGTACGCACCCTGCTTTAAAAACTTTCTAAGTCTTAGACCCGAACCTGGATCAAGTCTATCGAACATGGCTTCTAGTTCCTCCATAGACGAACTTTGATCCTCGAAATCATCCTGACCAAAAATCACTCTGTAGGAAGGATCCAATCTCACTAAGTCATATAGTTGATCTATGGTATATCCAAACTCCTTAAAGTATCGTTCAAATACATCAGGCATCCAATACCAGCTAGGCCCCATGTCGAAACTAAATCCTTCATGTTCCCAAACCCTTGCGCGACCACCTAGTTGGTCATTCTTTTCTACTAGGGTAACATCATAACCATCTCTTGCAAGAAAGCTCGCTGCACTGAGGCCTGCAAAACCTGATCCTATAACTATGACTGACTTCATTGTGTGGCGGTTGGTGTTCTGTTAATGTCTCTGGTCCGCTAATTTTTCCATCATCTTTTTCCGAGCAAGAAAAATTCTTGATTTAACGGTACCTAAAGGAATACCGAAATGTTCGGCAATTTCTTCATACTTGAAACCTTCATAATGCATGAAAAATGCATCAGTATAATGCTTTTCAATGGAGCCAATTTGCTCCATAATGTACTCGTTATCAACATTAGCATCCGTGAGCGAAGACTTACTTGCTTCTCTTGAATTCAAGAAGTACTGTCCCTCTGTTTCGTCTACAAATGTATTCTGTTGTTTCTTACGACGGTAATTATTTATGAAAGTATTCCTCATGATGGTATAAAGCCATCCTTTCAGATTGGTACCCGTAGCAAATTTATCTTTGTTCTTTAAGGCCTTAAAATAGGTGTCTTGAATTAAATCCTGAGCATCATCATGACACTTGGTTAATTTCATTGCGAGTTGGTGCAAGAACGCTTGCTCTCTATCAATCAGTACTCCAAAGTCAGCAGTAGACATAATTAGTTTGTTTAAGTATTCTTCCGTAAAGTTAAACAAAGTACCGTAGCACTATGTAGAATCTTTTGAGAAAAACGCTAAACAAACTAACAATCGCTAAATGGATTGACTTAATTCCTTTAAAGTACTGTAAATACTGATATTTTTAAACGATCTTGATAGCTGTGAAGCCTGAAATTGATACCCAGTAAGACAGACTTTAACACCTTTATCACCAATTAGAAGATCTAAATCATCTAAATAATCATCTAATTTGCCTTGTTCCGGGTGTGTAGTGAAGGCACTTACTAAATAATCAATCTTCTGGTGATCAACTAAGTCTACTAAATATTCTTTCGGTAAACTTTGTCCTAGATAGAAAACATGTTCACCACGTTCTTTTAAGACGTAGGCTAAATAAAGAATCCCAATCTCATGAAGCTCATTTGCCGGTAGGAAAAGAGCAAATGTTCCGTTTTTGGGAGATTTTGACGTTTCCAAATTGTCTATTGCCGCAAATAATTTTTGACGCAATAATGAGGACATAAAATGCTCTTGAGATATACCTACACAACCACTCAACCAAAGCTTACCCAATTCTTGGATAAAATCGCCAATCACTTCCTGGAAAGTAGCATGCACGCCATATAGATCGATACAAGTGGCCATTACCGCATCAAAGCGGACAACATCAAAGTTTAGTGTACTTATTTTTAACTCATTGAGCTCATATTGATAATCACCTAAGTAGGGTGAAGCATTTAACGCTTCTTTTGCAATTTGATCCGAATTTAGTTTCGAAATCTGGCCAATTTTCATCCCAGCTGAGATTAATAAAGACGTGTTTAAGACTACCCTAAGGTCTACATCGTTGTAAAAACGAATGTTTGTAACCGTTCTTTTCGGTTCAATGAGTTTAAAGCGTTGTTCCCACGCTCTAATAGTGTGGGCCTTAATACCGCTCAGCTGTTCAAGATCTTTTATGGAATACGTACTGGTCATTCTTTGTAAACGCACCTTCATTAAAATTGTTCTATAGCGAATTGTCAAGTATACCTATTTACACTCGGAAGCACCTGATTCGTGTGGTATATTTGCACAATAATTATACTCTTAATGTCCTTAGAAAGCGAAATCAGCATACGTAGAACATTTGGCATCATCTCACACCCGGATGCTGGAAAAACTACCCTCACAGAAAAACTTCTTCTTTTCGGGGGAGCTATTCAGGAAGCTGGTGCTGTAAAAAGCAACAAAGTAAAGAAGGCTGCAACCTCAGATTTCATGGAAATTGAAAAGCAGCGTGGTATTTCTGTTGCTACTTCCGTTATGGGTTTCTATTACAAGGATAAAAAAATTAATATTCTTGATACTCCTGGACACCAGGATTTTGCAGAAGACACCTATCGTACTTTAACCGCTTGCGATAGTGTTATCGTAGTTATTGATGTGGCTAAAGGTGTTGAGCCTCAAACAGAAAAGTTGGTTCAGGTATGTAGGATGCGTGCCACCCCCATTATAGTATTCATTAATAAACTGGACCGTGAGGGAAAGGATGGGTTTGACTTGATTGACGAGGTAGAGCAAAAGCTAGGATTAACCCTATGCCCACTTTCTTGGCCCATTGGTATGGGTCAACGATTCCAAGGCGTTTACAATATATGGGAACGAAATTTGAACCTGTACAGTGCGAACAACAAGCAACGGATTTCGGAGGTTACTTCGTTTAAGGATATTCAGAGTCCAGAGCTTAATGGCTTCGTAGGTGATGAGGCCGCGGAGGAACTGCGTAGCGACATGGAACTTCTTGATGCTGTGTATCCTTCATTTAATCAAGATTCGTATGAAAAAGGAGCGCTTTGTCCTGTGTTTTTTGGTTCGGCATTGAATAATTTTGGTGTTAGAGAACTTTTGGATTGTTTTCAAGAAATTGCTCCACAACCCCAGCCTAAACATGCCGAAGAACGAGTCGTACTACCTAACGAAAGTGATTTCTCTGGCTTTGTGTTTAAAATCCATGCTAACATTGATCCTAATCACAGAAACAGAATAGCGTTTTTAAAAGTGGTAAGTGGAACGTTTCAACGAAACAAGACATACTTGCACACAAGAACCGGTAAACCATTTAAGGTAAGTGCTCCTACAGCATTTATGGCTTCTAAAAAAAGTACCATAGATGAGGCTTTTCCTGGAGATATTATTGGAATTCCTGATAATGGGTCATTTAGAATTGGAGATACTGTTTCGGTGAAAGAGGATTTACATTATGTAGGCATCCCATCTTTTTCTCCTGAGCACTTTAGGTTTATAAATAATGCTGATCCATTAAAATCCAAGCAACTCAATAAGGGAATTGACCAACTCATGGATGAAGGTGTTGCCCAGTTGTTCACATTAAAACAAAATAACCGGAAAATTATTGGCACTGTAGGTGCCCTTCAATATGAGGTTATCCAATACAGGTTAGAGCATGAATATAATGCGAAGTGTTCCTATGAAATGTTTCCTGCCTTCAAAGCTTGTTGGATAGAGAGCTTCGATGACGATCAACTCCGGGAATTCAGTTCTTTAAAACAACGCTATTTGGCGGAAGACAAATTTGGTAGGCTAGTTTTCCTAGCAGATTCTAAGTTCTCCCTGCAAATGGCTCAAGATAAGTTTGACAAAATCACTTTTCATTTAAAAAGCGAATTTTAATGAGTCACGTTATTAATTACCGTCTTAACCAGTTCTCTTGGGCCGTAGCGGCAATTATGTTTCTCCCGTTATTGTTTACTAAGGGTATGTTTTTCGATGGGCTTACCTATGCAAGCATAGCGAGAAATTTAAACGACGGAATGGGCTCGTTTTGGATACCCTCATATACTCCCTATATACATCCTGAATTTTACGAACATCCTCCTTTCTCGTTTGCCCTTCATAGTGTTTTCTATAGGTTGTTTGGAGACCAGGCTTGGGTAGATAGAATTTATGCTTACATCATGTACGGATTGAGTGTGCTTATGATCCGTAGAATATGGGCACTATTTACGCCTTCAGTGCATCGAGCGTGGATTCCACAGTTATTATGGACACTCACTCCTACTGTTATTTGGTCACATCAAAACAATCTACTGGAAGCACCATTATCTGCTGCAATCTTATGTGTGGTATGGTTGCTGTTTGAAGGAACATTGAAGAGAAACTATATATGGAGTGCACTTGGAGGACTCGTTTTTTTTGTTGCCCTGGGTATCAAAGGACCTGTAGCATTATTCCCATTAATGACCCTTCCCATAATGGCCGTACTCTATCCAGAACATCGAAGAGCTGCGCTTATCTCCATGTTGCTAATGGTGCTCTCGTTTAGTGTACTCTTCAGCTATTACTACACCTATGATATCAATTTTAGTACATTTTTTAACAGCTACTTAAACAAGCAACTGTTCCCTACTCTTCTAGGAAATAGAGAGCAATCAGGTGATGCTTTATCTAGTCTTATTGAAATCACGAAACAGTTAGCATTACCTGTGATCGTCTTTCTCATACTAAGGATTAAATCAGGTCGTGTCTATGTACTAAGACGAGAGAGTATTTTCTTTTTTGCTTTGGCCATCTCTGGTTCACTCCCATTTCTTTTCATGGACCGACAGCATCATTATTATTTCATGCCTTCCATGGTCTACTGGATGTTAGGATTTGCTATGTTATTAGAACAATCTCCTTACCCATGGAGTATTCAGAGAAAGAAATGGGTGAAAGTTTTGAGTTTGACTAATCTGAGCTTGTGGTTAGTAGGAGCAGTATTAAGTATCTATTTTAGTAAAAGCCCATCCAGAGACAAGCATATGATTAGGGCAATAGAACAAATAGCACGTAATTATCCTAGTCAATCAGTTAGAATTGAAACCATTGAAGATTCTTGGGAACTTTGTGCTATTGGGGCTAGATATGGCAAGGTTTATTTTACTGAAAACCCTGATGTAGCGTTGTACTTGGTTTCAGAAACAGTAGCTGTGCCCAGTAATTATGTCTTGGTAAATACTTTTAAGAAATTTCCAATGGTGCTATATAAAAAAACCGCTCTCGAATAGAGAGCGGTTTTTAATATGTGGTAAATCTTAATTAAGAGTTTACTCGTCTTCGCCTTCCATAAACTGTTCCATAACCAGGTTACTTACTCCCATATTACTAAAGCCTCCGTCATTGTAGAGGTTTTGCATGGTAACTCGTTTTGTGAGATCTGAAAAAAGTGTGACAATATAGTTGGCACAATCCACAGCTGTAGCGTTACCTAGAGGCGACATTTTTTCTGCATAGGCAATAAAGCCTCCAAAGCCTTTTACACCAGAACCAGCAGTAGTAGGCGTAGGGCTTTGTGAAATTGTATTCACTCTTACGTTATTTTTAACTCCCCAGTGGTATCCAAAACTTCGAGCGATACTCTCAAGATAACTCTTGTTATCCGCCATGTCATTATAATCAGGAAATGTACGCTGAGCAGCCATATAGGTTAAACCTAGAATTGATCCCCAATCGTTCATAGCATCATGATGCCAAGCGCTTTTCATTACTTTATGGAAACTAACTGCGCTTACGTCCCAGCCTTTTTGTAGCCAATCGTAATTCATGTCAGTATAATGCTTGCCTTTTCTGACATTGACACTCATGCCTATCGAATGAAGGATGAAATCAATCTTACCTCCAAAATGTTCCATAGCACCTTTCATCAGATTATCTAAATCCTCCATGCTCGTAGCGTCAGCAGGAATGATGGGTGCATCTATTGCTTCAGACAGGTTGTTCAGCTCTCCCAATCTCATTGCGATGGGAGCATTAGTCAAAATAACTCTTCCGCCTTGAGCATGAATTGCTTCGGCCGCCTTCCAAGCGATAGAGTCTGCATTAAGTGCGCCAAATACAATTCCGCATTTACCGCTGAGTAATCCGTGAGACATACTTTTATTTATTTAAGTTGCTAAAATAGACTTTAGTGATCGTTTAACAAGGATTCCGCTTGTTTCTTGGCAGCGGTAGTAACTAGTTCACCGCTCAATATTCTTGCGATCTCTTGTGTTCTTTCCTTCTTATCTAAAACATGAACGGTTGAATACGTAGTGTCATTCTGCTGATGTTTGGAGACTTTCCAATGTACAGAAGCTTTAGAGGCTACTTGCGGTAAATGAGTAATAGCTATAATTTGTTGCTTTTTAGATAGCTCTCTCATTAAAGTGCCCACCTTTTCGGCGGTTGATCCGCTAATCCCTGTATCTATTTCATCGAAAATCTGTGTGCTTAAAGAAGCATGTAGACCTAAAACTGCTTTTAAGGCTAGTTTAACTCGACTTTGCTCACCTCCTGATGCAACCTTGTGCAGCGGTTCCAGAGTACTCCCTGGGTTTGCAGCAAACAAGAAAAGAGGTTTATAGGTACCGTATGCTCTAGGTCCTGTAGCAACCCATTCAAGTTTCATCTTTGCCTTTGGTAGATCAACTTGATCCAAATAATCTTTGAACGAATCTTCAATTATTCTTGTCGCTTGAATACGTTTTTGATGTAACTCTTCGCCATAAGCAGCTAGAACAGTTGCTCTACGAATTTGATCACCCTTCAACATAGCCAATTCAGCTTCTCTATTTTGAAGCCGCTCTACTTGCTGTTCAACAGCAGCCTTCTTAACTAGTAACTCTTCAATACCAGAAACCCTGTATTTACGAACTAATGCATCTATACGCTTTCGAGTCGTGTCGAGCTCATTGTATTCATGGTCTGACATCGTAGAATCCATGTTAAGCTTTACCTTACTTTGTAGATCTTGAACATTTCCAATGATGATGTTCAATCTTTCAATATCCGACTCGAACCTCTGATCAGCCCTCGCTAAGCGCGTTAGTGCAGACTCCAAAGTGAACAGTGCATCCATGACTCCACCGTTCTTCGATATACTCAATGACACCTCCGAAAATAGTCCTTGCTGGTTTCTTGCGGATTTAGCTGTTTCTAATTGAGATTCAATCTCTTCATATTGTTCAAGACTTACTGCGACGGCGTTGAGTTCCTTTCTTACAAAGGTTAAATAATCAAGGTCCGCTCCACTTCCTAGTCCCTCAAGTACCTCCATTTTATGCTCTATCTCGAGGTGTAAGGTATATTCCTTCTGATATTGACACTGCTCTTTTGTAAGTTGTGCAAAGGCATCTATCAGCTCAAGCTGTTGGTCCGTTCTATTCAAAAGACCCTCATCATTTTGGCTGTTAACATCGATAAACAAACCTGCTAACGATGATAAGACAGAAGCCTTTACCGGAGTATCATTAATAAAACAACGACTCTTACCTGAGGGAAGTAATTCTCTTCTAAAAACAGTGTCGCGCGCGTAGTCCACGTCGTACGAAATAAAAGCTTCCTTTAATGATACATCAACCTCTACTGTGATTTCGATGATGGATTTTTTAGAAGAGTCCTTAAGGATGTTTTTCGCGTTGATTCTCTTTCCTAATGCAGCGGACAAAGCACCAAGTAATATACTCTTTCCCGCTCCAGTCTCTCCCGTCATTACGGTCATACCAGGGGCAACAGTGAGAGACAAGGAATCAATCAGAATAAAATTTTGAATTTCAATCTGCTTCAACATTAGTTTCCGAGTTTAGAATAACTACTTGCGTGGGTTCTATCTATACTCTCCAAAAGTTCTTGAAGACCTTTAATGTCTACTTGAAGTTTATCAGCTTCTGAAAATAGGCTAACGATTTCTGTACTTTTCGCATCAAAAAATAAATTAATGAGATAACTATTCGGACGTTTTTGATTGGACTCTTCAAGTTTTCTAAGCGCAGTCTGAATCGTTTCTAATGCTCCTTTGTGTTTCGCGGAAAGATGCATCAAATCCAATCCCTGTCTATGGTATAGATATAGACAATCTTTCACAGGGTCAAAAGCAGGACTATTCAGTGCATCTGATATCCAAAACCTGTTCTTATTGCCATCAAAGCTTTTCCATCCACTAGCACCACCGCTACTTTGGGCTGTAGTTACAATAGATTGTGCTATGGCAAACTCTGGATCACCTCCATTTGCCTTGAACGTGCATCGATCTAGGCCAATTATGGTGTAAGCGTAAAAGGCTAAAATTGAACTTAAATTAGTGGTAAAGGTGTTTTGCTGAAAGTCAATGGGTTCATTTTCTCGATAAGAAAAAACCACATCCTTATCAATAACCTGCAACACTGGCGAATTATACTGGGATCCATACACGGGTCGAGAATACTGAACTTGTAAGTTGGCATTAAATCTACTGCCACTCATGCTCTTTACCGTCAAGATAAAACTGCAAGCAATTCTCTCTTGATCAGAATACTTGTGGTCTGTAAACGTGTAACCGTTCAAAAAGCTTTGTAAAGTGCTTTCGAGAGCAATAAAAACATCTTTATTTGTGGCCTGAACTTCAGGGCTCAATACTTTTGCCGTTGCTCGAAGCTCTTGCGCTGTCAAAGCGGCTAAAGAATGTACGAAGAGTAATGCTGTAAAAACGTATTTATTCATTTCTAAGAGGGAAGTGTTTCGTAAATAACGACATTAATACACCTCCTAATATATCCTTTGATTGAATTGGATAAAATATTTCGTTTCCATCAGCGAAGTATACGTGAACCTCATTTGTAGAGGAGTTAAAACCAACACCTTGTTTACCTAAAACGTTAAGAACGATAGCGTCTGCAGACTTGCGAACTAACTTAGCTTTCGCATAGGAAGGTCCCTTTTGAGTTTCCAAGGCAAATCCAATTAAATATTGCCCTTCCCGCTTTAAGGCACCTAATGATGCTAGTATATCTGGAGTTTCTTCTAGTTCTAGGGTCAACTTAGACGTTTTGCCTACTTTTTTAATCTTATTTGTGTTGACATTCAACGGTCTAAAGTCACTAACTGCAGCTGTACATATAGTAAGATGCGCATCGCTAAATTTAGATACTGTCGCTTCGAGCATTTCTGCGGCACTTACAACATTAATGGTGTCAATGTGCGCTATATCTAGATCTGCTTGCGTAGGACCAAGAATCAATGTAACATTTGCACCTAGTGTATAGGCTGATTTTGCTAAAGCTGCACCCATTTTGCCTGAACTGTTATTACCTAAATACCTAACAGGGTCTAGATGCTCATGAGTTGGCCCTGCATTAATCAATACTTGTTTACCGTATAAGGGGCTTGACAAAAGACAATACTTCTCTACAGCAACAAAAATATGCTCTGGTTCAGCCATTCTACCTTTTCCTACAAGACCCGAAGCCAATTCACCAAATTCCGCATCAATGATCTCTACACCTCTATTTGAAAGTATTTCAAGATTATTTGTGGTTGCGTCATTTTTAAACATGTCCAAGTCCATTGCTGGAGCAACGAAAACTGGACATTTAGCACTCATGTAAACTGCCGACAAAAGATTATCACAAGCACCTGAGGCCATTTTAGACAACGTATTCGAGGAAGCAGGCGCTACTATCAATAAATCTGCCCAAAGTCCCATTTCTACATGGTTGTTCCAAACCCCGTAAGGTTTTTGGTCATCTTCAATAAACTTACTGTATACAGGCCTATTACTTACGGTTGAAAGCGTCAAAGGGGTGACAAAATCCTTAGCAGCATCAGTGATAACTACTTGGACTTCGGCACCCCTTTTTATAAATTCCCGGACTATGTGAGCACTTTTAAAAGCAGCTATACTACCAGAAACACCTAGTAATATTTTGCGATTTTTTAGAATGCTCATAACCCTAGGTTATTTTCCCTCTTGTTCCAGCTCTTCTCTACGGAAATAGATACGACTCTCCAGCCATTCTTGTAGTGCTAGTGCAGTGGGCTTAGGTAAGCTTTCGTAAAACCTGCTCACCTCAATCTGCTCCTTATTCTCGAAAATTTCTTCTAGAGATTCTGTAGAGGAAGCAAATTCTTGAAGTTTTGCATGTAATTCTTCACGGGTGTCATCATTGATTTGTTCAGCGCGTTTTGCGATAATCGTCAATGCTTCATAGATGTTGCTGGTTGCTGAATCAATTTTATTCACGTCATGGGTGACCGTGGTTTTATCAGCTTGCATCTTCTTGTAATCCATATGCTTGAGAATAATTATTTATTCAATTTAAGTAATTCTTTGAGGTAGTCACTTTTTGGAAAAATGGCCTCTAAGTCGTTTGTAGCAGTTCGTGCTTCTATAAATCTATCATCCTGAAGAGCTAGAACACTGTTTTCAGCTAATTTAAATGCAGCTTTTGCTTTTAAGTACATTGCTTCTTCACGATAAGGCGTGTCTGGAAATTCACTTAACGTCGTAGTTAATGCCGTCATAGCAGCCTTATACTGTCTTGTTTTGTAATACTGTTTTGCTATTTCGTAACTCTTAGTTTCTAACCTACCTCTGAGCTCTTCCATGTGACCATTACACAAGTCTATCTGATCTGATGTTGGGTGGGTATTAATGAATAACTGTATCTCATTAATAGCCTTAAAGGTATATGCTTGATCAAGGCTATGGGATGGCGCCTCTAAATAATAACAATAAGCGGTAAGGTATGCTGCTTCATCTGCCTGAGCATGAGAAGGAAAGGTCTTGTAGAAATTTTTAAAATGATAACCGGCTAAGATGTAGTCCTTTTGCATGTACAACGTGTGTGCATAATAAAAGTACACCTCCTGGGCTTTGTGTGTACCTCTGTATAGAGAGACTAATTCATCAAAAATCGGATATGCCTTATTGTACTCTGCTGCGTCATAATATTCCACGGCTTTTTGAAACTTAAAGTCTAAGTCCTTACTCTTTAGTACCTCTTGGTACTCCCCGCAGCTTATCAACATTATTGCTGTAGCTATATATAGTGTTAACTTTTTTATCCCCATTGAAGGACAAAGGTAAGGTATTTAACAAACTTGTAAAGAGGAAATATCATGATAATACCTGCCTTCTTTAACATTAATTAAAATAGATGCTGCGAGTACTCGAGCGTAGTCCAACCACGGGTTATGTAAAGTGGGGGTTCATGCGTAAAACGCACGTATTATTTGATGCGTGCCTTTACCCAGGTCTAAAATAGATCATCTATTGCTGATCGCATTTAACACTTACTCCTAACCCTTGACCACTGGGCATAACATACGTTTCTCTCTCTGGAACATCACTTCTGCTAGTGCTTCAAAAGTTCAAAATATTAAGCTCGGATTTTATACTAGAATTTAGACGTTCACTTGCTTTAACAAGTGGTAAACGGACTGTGGGTCCACAAACACCTCTGTGACTCAGAAGTGATTTAACTCCTGCTGGATTACCTTCAGAAAACAATAAATTAGTAAGTCTGAATAAGGACAAATGAGCTGTTCTTGAGGCCATAAAATTACCCAAGACAAATTCATCGTACATTTTACAGAACACTTCAGGAACACCCTGCCCACTTACTGATATAACGCCATCTGCGCCGAGGCCTAACATCGCAAATGTCAAATTATCATCTCCGGAAATCACACTAAAACCTAATGGCCTGTCTAGGATTAACACGGTAATTTGATCCAAATCTCCACTGGCTTCTTTAATTCCAATGATATTATCGAAATCATGAGCTAATCGTAGTGTTGTGGAAGCAAGCATATTAGAGCTTGTTCGTCCAGGAACATTGTACAGAAGAATGGGCAAAGGACTCGCAGCTGACAGCGCGGCATAGTGCTGGTAAATACCTTCTTGCGAGGGCTTATTGTAGTATGGGCTTGCGCTTAAAATTGCACTTACACCATTTCTAGAAAAGGCCTGTAATTCTTGACATACCGCAGCTGTATTGTTACCGCCGATTCCGAAAACGACAGGTAGTCGCCCGGCATTCCTATCCAAGACAAAATCTAAGGCCTCATACTTTTCCTCCTCTGAAAGTGACGGGTTTTCTGCAGTTGTGCCGTTTACCACAAAGTAATCTACTCCACCTGAAATACAGTGTTCAATAAGTCTTTCAAAACCACCGAAATCGATTGCTCCATTGGATTCAAATGGAGTAACTAGGGCAACACCTACTCCTTGTAATAGCATATCATTCATGACTAATTTTATTTAAATAAGACCTTAACGTGTCTATTTTCTCAGGCAACGTATTTGTTCCCACAATGGATAAGTCAGCATCTTCATAAACTCCCATCATATCGATTCTAAATTCATACGATCTAGCATACCAATACCAAGCTAAATCTACGTTGACAGAAGTGTTAATTATAATATGGTTCACCACGGACACCTCTGGTAGAGGTACAAGGGGCACCCCCTTCCAACTAAAGTCATTTGTATACATCACGGTACTATTTACGGCATTCTCCTTGAGTCGTATTTCGTTCTTTGTATAAACGCCTTGTAATTTAGAGAACGATCCCTTAAGGACTTCAAATTGAGCGTCATTATCGCAAAGAAGTGTCACGAACGGTTGTGACGTAAGAGGTCCCTTTGTACTCGTCTCTATAGATCGGAGTCCTCGTTGCCTATAGTAGTCTCTAATAAATCTCATAACCCTATCAAATCTAAAAAAGCTTGTTCCGACAATATAGGAACTCCTAAACTTGTAGCCTTTTCTAACTTAGAAGGTCCCATGCCTTCACCAGCAATGACGTAAGTTGTTTTACCACTAATACTACTTGCATTCACTCCGCCGTATTTCTCAATAATATCCTTTAGTTCATTTCTTGAGAAGCGCCTAAAAACACCAGAAACCACAATCTTAGCACCCGTTATTACACTTTCTAAGGCTAATGACTCCTCACTTCCTAAGTCAAAAGTTATTCCTGAGAGCTTAAGTTGGCTAATCATTTCGCAGTTCTCTGCATCCTCGAAAAAATCTATTATTTGGGCAGCAATGACCCCACCGATAGTGTCAACGTTTGAAATTTCCTCCAGGCTTGCTAAAGAAAGGGCCTCTAAACTCCTGAAGTGTTTGGCCAATTTCTTTGCTACTGTTGCTCCAACGTGTCTTATACCTAAAGCATATAAAACCCTGTCAAATGGAACCTTAGTAGAGGCAGCGATGCCCGACAGAATGTTAAAAACACTTTTTTCTTTAAACCCGTCGAGGTTGATGAGATGTTCATAACGAAGTTTGTACAAATCCGCAGGATGATATACCAATCCTTCTCGTACGAACAACTGTACCGTTTCCTGGCCCATTCCAGAAATATCCATCGCTTTTCTTGAGATATAGTGTTCAATCCTTCCCGAAATCTGAGTGGAACAGCCAGAAGCGTTAAGACAGTAGTGTTGTACTTCACCGTCATTTCGGTGTAACACAGAATTACAATCGGGACAGTTGTGAATGAAACCCACTTTCATGGCATTCGTCTTACGTTTAGATTGGTCTACACCGACTATTTTAGGAATGATCTCACCTCCCTTTTCAACGTATACAGTGTCGCCTAGGTGTAAGTCCAGAAGATCAATCTGATCTGCATTATGCAAGGAAGCTCGCTTTACAGTTGTTCCTCCTAGCCAAACAGATTCAAGATTTGCTACAGGAGTAATGGCCCCTGTTCTTCCTACTTGGAATGTCACATGATTGAGTAGTGTGCTTACTCTTTCTGTCTTGAACTTGTAAGCCGTTGCCCAACGCGGTGATTTGGCGGTATAACCCAAATCTTGCTGGGCTTCGTAGGAATCAACCTTAATCACGATACCATCGATATCAAACGGTAATTTCTTTCGCTCTTGATCCCAGTAATTAATAAAGGACATGATATCATCAATCCCCTTACAGGTAGAGATAAATCTATTTTTAACCAATGGCACCTTGAATCCCAAGGCTCCGGCGGCGGCAATAGCACCGGAATGATGCGTACTCAAAGTACCTTCTGGCAACACATAATACAAATAAGCGTCTAAACCTCTGAGGGCAACCTCCTTACTGTCTTGAAGTTTTAACGATCCTGAGGCACAATTCCTTGGGTTTGCAAACAAGGGTAGGTCATCTTCACGACGTTTCTCGTTTAACCTATTAAATGCCACATGAGGAAGCACAATTTCACCTCTAATTTCAAAATCAGCGGGTACGTTCCCTGTGAGTTGAAGAGGAATACTTTTGATAGTGCGAACATTATTGGTAATCTCATCACCTTGTGTGCCGTCACCACGTGTCACGGCCTGAGTCAGAGCACCGTTTACATAACGTATACCAATCGCAACACCATCATACTTTAATTCACATACAAATGAGGCTTCTGGCTCCAACTTCTGAACCCTAGAAATCCATTCTTGAATTTCCTCAAGGGAATATGAATTACTTAGCGAAAGCATGGGATATCTGTGCTGAACTGTCGGAAAGGATTTAGTCACCCCGCCTCCCACTCGAACTGTTGGGCTATTTACATCATAACACTCCGGATACTTCACCTCCAACCCATCCAGCTCCTTAAGTAACTGGTCAAAATCATAATCCGATAGGGTTGGATTATCATTTATGTAATAATTGACATTGTGCTGGTGTAGGTCAATGCGCAATTTTAGTAGTCGTTCTTTATCTGTCATATTTGGCAAATATCATTCTGTTCTTTCCTTGAAAGTCTTCTTTTAAGGTAATGTCTTTTAGCGAATATTCCCGGCATAAGGCTAACATTTCCGGTCCGAAATCTTCATGTATCTCGAAGGCAAAGTACTTTGCTGGTGTCGGCTCCTGACTGATACCCAATTCTATGAGCCGTCTGTAAAACATTAAGGGATCTTGGTCAGGTACAAATAAGGCCACATCAGGCTCATGGAAAACAACATGGTTCTTCATTAAATCGCGTTCCTGCCGCGGTATATACGGAGGGTTACTCACTACAACATCTACCTCATTAAATGAGGTAGATAAAACATCAAGGACGTTAAAAACCACATCTAGCTGAAGGTGTTTCGCGTTGCGTTCAGCAGTTTGAACAGCCCCGTACTGTAGGTCAACTCCTGTACAATTTAAGTCGCTACGTAAAAATTTAAGGCCTAAAGCGATACAACCACTGCCGGTACCTACGTCAAGTACCCGCAACGGAAGGTTTGGCAGCCATAACGCAAGTTCTCTAACGAGCTCTTCTGTTTCCGGTCTTGGCACGAGTGTAAACGGATTGACTTCCAGCCAAAAATCTATAAAAAAAGATTCTTTAAGAATATATTGAACCGGCACATTTTCGCTTAAAAGCAGTAAATCTTGCTCAAAACTATGGAATTGGGTCAAGTTCTCTGCAACGAACAGCTGGTCTAATTTTGACATCTTTAACCGTCTTTCAAACCATAGCTCCATGATGGCTCTAGCCTCTCTGTCCCCATGGATTGGTTCAAGAATGGAAAGAGCTCTTTGGCGGTATTTATTCAAAGTCATCATGCGGAGGTGAATTTACGCCATAGGCATCTACCTTTGTAACATGACAGACGCCAAGTTTCTCACACGTTGCTTACAATTAGCAAACCAAGCTCGAGGAAGAACATACCCCAACCCTATGGTAGGTGCTGTGATCGTACATCACGGAAAAATTATTGGAGAAGGATACCATAAGTTAGCAGGGGGACCTCATGCCGAGGTTGAGGCAATTCAAAGCGTAAAGGACCAGAGCCTACTCTCTTCATCCACGTTGTATTGTAGCCTAGAACCTTGTGCACATCATGGAAAGACACCTCCCTGCTGTGAGCTGATTTCTAAGCACCATATTCCAAGGGTCGTAATAGGCTCTCAAGATCCTAACCATGAAGTGGATGGAAAGGGTATTCAACATCTGAGAGCACACGGTATTCAAGTAGATTTTGCAATGGACTCCACTCCTTTCGAACACCTGAATAAAGCATTTTTCATTAACCAGACTCTTTTGCGTCCCATGGTAACTTTAAAGTGGGCCCAAACAAAGGATGGCTTTATAGACAGAGTCCGTTCTATAGACACTGTGGAAAGAGCCTTACAAGTTTCAGGGACTTCGTCCACGTTATTAACGCACCGTCTACGGTCAAGTGTTACAGGTATCATCATAACCGCAAAGACAGCTGTATTGGATGTTCCAAGTCTCACGGTAAGATCGTGGCACGGATCCTCTCCTGTCCCCGTTATAGTCGTAGGAAACACCTACAAACCTTCTATCTCTTGGTTGGAATCGCTCGAGGTGCCTCCTATTTTAATTGCAAACGAACCCTACAATGGTTTCAAAACCGTTATAGCCGATTCAAACGATATTATGTTCTGGTTGCCGAAGCTTCTAGAATACGGCATAAGCCATGTTTTAGTAGAAGGAGGAGCTCGTTTGTTAACGTCTTTTATTCGTGAGAATCTAGATGATGAGGTGCTTAGATATACCGGTGGGATGTCTATAGAAAACGGTGTGCGTGCCCCTATTTACGATCAGTTCGATGAAACAATCATTTTAGATAGCGACCTCTATGAGCACAAGTACTGATGGGTATCTCTCGGTCGAAGAGCCTAGCTTAGGACAAGTAAAGGACAAAGGCAGCAAATTCATAGCCTATTTAATTCCATGCAAAAATGAGCGTAGTTTCAAAGACCAGCTGGATCTCGTGAAACTTAATGAGCCTAATGCCCGACACTATTGCTGGGCCTATAGGATGAATCCTGAGTCGATTTTGGAGCGATCTAACGACGATGGAGAACCTGGAAACTCTGCTGGCACACCTATTTTAAGAGCCCTCCAAAGTCATGAATTATTGGATGTCGCATGTGTGGTTGCCAGGTATTTCGGTGGAACGAAACTAGGTATCCCTGGACTGATTAGGGCCTATGGAGGGAGCGCAAAGAACGCCTGCGAATTAGCAACAATAACGCAGTCTCAAATAACGAGAGATTTTAAGGTAGACTTTAATTATGAGCAAATCTCATTTGTTGAAAGACTCGTAAGAGAACTAAATTTAGAGATTATTCAGCGAGAGCAAGCATCTAAATTAAAATATGTGATTCGGGTTAATCGTAGTAAATTAGAGGAAACATTAGATCAATTTGAAAAAAATCATCTCCTTCGCATTACTGTTGTTCAGTCTTAGTCTTTTAGGTCAAACTACTCCTGGTTTAGAAACTAAGTCATTTTTTAGCACAACGTCTCCTTATGCCAACTACCAAAGGTCAACTTACGTTTACAAATCAATACCCATACTGGACCACCAACATCTCTTGATTTCTAATCTTGACGGTGAGCGTATTAAAACGAAGAGTTCCTTGAATATGAATCAGGTGGATTTACTTGCGGAACAGCCTAAAGGTCCTTATCTTTTTTTTTTTAGCAACGAGTGGTTCAACGTAAATGTCGATACATTAATCGAAGGATCCATGCACAACGTATTGATTACTGATATTTCGGGGATCGTCTTGGAGGATAGAGATCTTACAAGCCATGCAACAGATACCACTATTTCTGTTCGTGTATTCAATCCAGATCCGTTGACTCCTAATAACTTGAGTTATGGCGGTACCTACACCGATATGAGTGATGGTAATGGCTCAGTACTAGACAGTCTATCCATATTAGATTACATTTCAGTTGAAGTCCTTAATGACACTGTTTATTTAAGAAATGACTACATAGAGGTAAAAGATTTAGACCCTCCCTATTACCCAATAAGCACAAATCCAGCTGCCTGGAAGGCTAGTAGAGAAGATATAGAATTTGAGCAGGTAATGGTTGTATACCACGTCACTGAGCAAAATGAATATCTCCATTCCTTGGGTTATTTAAACTTACTTAACTATGCTATTCACGTTGATCCTCATGCGCTCAATGGACAAGACAATAGTTTGTTCAACTGGGGGACAAATCCACCTAGATTACTTTTCGGCGAAGGTGGCGTAGACGATGCTGAAGATGCTGACGTGATTATCCATGAGCTTGGTCATGCTATAAGCCATGCCGCTGCTCCAAACTCGAATTCAGGTATACAACGAAGTAGTTTTGATGAAGCTTTTGGCGATTATTTAGCAGAGCGGTATGGACGAATACGAGGTATTTATAGTTCAAGAGTATTTGATTGGGATGGAAATAACACTTTCTGGGATGGCAGAAGTGTTTCCTATGACGGGTTTAAAAATTACAACACTATAGTCTTCGGGAGTATTTATCAGCACACAGACCTCATGTCGAGCGCCATGTTAGAGTTTTCGGACGCTAGTAGTGTTGTAGACTCTATTGCTGATAAAATTGTCTTAGAGACCTTGTATCAACTCATGCCGTTCGATTCGTTTAGAAGTATTGCAACTGGTTTTATTTCTTCAGATTCTTTGATAACTGGCGGACAGAACTATGGAGAAATCGTGACTGCCTTTGGTCCACCAAAGAACATACTAATGCCGAGTGGTACGTCAGAACACCTAAAAATGAAGTCGCCCCATTTGACTTACAACAACGGGCATTATACTTTTAGAGGTCATTTACCTGGAGCATATTACGAGATCGTTGTGTATTCATTGTCCGGTCAAGTATTAGAAAGATATGCTCATGTGGAGGATCAGGAACTCTCCACAACCGTACCTAGTATATTGAAAGCAACACAACGCGATGGAAAAATCACTGTCCTAAAGATGCTTTAAGTAGGAGTTCCTTCAACTGCTCTGGACAGTGTTTAGGCTTGAAGGTCTGGGTATCCACAAACACCAGTACAACGTAACCACTTACCAGGACGGCCCCTTCTTCGTCTCGTAGCGTGTGGTAAAATGATATCTTTCTAGTAGGAAGCTCTGTGATTTTAGTTTCTAAGTATACTTCTTGGTCATACGTGGCACCTTTTTTAAAATCGATTGTCATATGAACTACTGGAAGCATGGTACCTGTCCTCTCCATTTCTGCGTAAGACATTCCCAAGCTTCTTAATAATTCCACTCTTCCAATTTCAAAATATGTGGCGTAATTCCCATAATACACTACGCCCATTTGATCTGTTTCCGAGTATCGAGGTCGGAGATTATAAATATCGGAAATTTTAAAGTCATTCATAGTAGGCAATTTACGTTATGAAATGCGTATACTTGAGAAGGTATTTGTGACGAGCTAATCGTTTTGTCAACACTTTAGCTAATTGAGAGTAATTAATACTAATGTTATTTGTTGCTTTTAAATAAACCTTGATTATCAGCGCTTTACAGATTCCTTTACTAAATTATTTTATTAACAAACACCTAAATAAATTTTTTTTAGAGATATTTTATTAACACATTTGTTATGCAGTCAAGAGGGAGAGAAATCTCGTGATTTGTACCCTTAGTATTTAGAACACTTAATATATACTTCTCCTTGCCTGAACAACTGGGAGATAGCATCATTTTAGACCATGGACAACAGCGTAGGAAAAGTTTGGAACGAAGCTTTGGAATTCATCAAGGATAATGTAGACAGTCAATGTTTTAACACTTGGTTTGGACCTATAAAAGCACTTAAAATTCAAGGAGCTGTCCTCACAGTTCAGGTCCCTTCTAAGTTTTTTTACGAGTACCTAGAAGAGAACTATATACAGCTGTTAAAGTCAGCTATAACTAAGCCTTTAGGTCAGGGTGCTAAATTGGTATACAGTATCGTTCTTGAAAATTCGTACGACAATACGAATCCTCCTACCATGAAATTGCCAAGTTCAGGCCGCAAAAAACATCCAGCTCAGAGCATCAACATGCCTATGAAAATTGGAAGTGACAAGGGAATTAAGAATCCTTTTGTTATTCCCGGACTGCAAAAACTGAATATTAACTCGCAGCTTAACCCGAATTATACTTTTGAGAATTTTATTGAGGGAGATTGTAATCGCCTTGCTAGATCAGCAGGTTATGCCGTAAGTAAAAATCCAGGAGGAACATCCTTTAATCCTCTAATGCTTTACGGCGGGGTTGGCTTAGGGAAAACACACCTTGCGCATTCTATTGGAGTAGAAATCAAGGATAACTATCCGGAAAAGACGGTTCTCTACGTGAGTGCTGAGAAATTTACACAACAGTTCATTGATAGTATAAGAAATAACACTAAAAATGATTTTGTACACTTTTATCAAATGATTGATGTTTTAATCATTGATGATGTGCAAAGTTTTGCGGGTAAGGAAAAGACACAAGATGTGTTTTTTGAAATATTCAATCATTTACATCAAAACGGGAATCAAATTATTTTAACATCCGATAGAGCTCCAGTGGAGCTTCAAGGAATGGAACAACGTTTACTGAGCAGATTCAAATGGGGGCTTAGTGCTGATTTGCAAAAACCGGGTCTGGAAACGCGTGTGGCTATCTTATCTAAGAAGCTTTACAATGACGGTATTGAAATAGAACAAGACATTGTCGAATACATCGCTTACTCTATTAACTCCAATATTAGAGAACTTGAAGGTGCACTGATTAGTATACTCGCTCAAAGTTCAATGAATAGAAAACAAATTACCATGGAACTTGTGCGTTCTATGGTAGATAAGTTTGTTAAGAGTACAACCCGTGAAATTTCAATTGACTTTATCCAAAAGGTCGTTTGTGATTATTTTGACATGCCTCTTGAATTGCTTAAAAGTAAAACAAGAAAAAGAGAAATTGTACAAGCTCGCCAATTGAGTATGTATTTCTCAAAACAATTAACTAAGAATAGTTTAGCCTCTATAGGCCAACAATGTGGAAATAAAGATCACGCGACCGTACTACATGCTTGTCGAACGGTGAACAACTTAAAGGAAACTGACAAGCGCTTTAAAACGTATGTTGAAGACCTTCAAAAACGCTTGACATTAGCGTAAAATCTTATTGCGAATGCTACATTAGAGTCAGTATCTTCGGGTACTGACTTTTTTGTTTTTATGAAGGTACTAATGGTTTGTCTTGGGAATATATGTCGTTCCCCCCTAGCCCACGGAATTCTTTTGAATTCGGCATCTAAAAGCTGGTTGATCGATAGCGCTGGTACTTCCGGATGGCATGAAGGTGAAAGACCTGATACCAGATCTATCATAACAGCTAAAAATCACAACATTAACATTGAAGAACAAAAATCTCGAAAGTTCGTATTGGACGACTTCGATAAATATGATGTCATTTTTGCCATGGACTCTTCCAACTTTTCAAGCCTCACGGCAATAGCACCCAACAAGACATCAGCTGATAAAATTCGCCTCTTAATGAACGAAGCATATCCAGATGAAAACCGACAAGTTCCAGATCCTTACACTGGGGGTCAACAAGGATTTGAGCAGGTTTATCAAATGTTAAACCACGCATTACATTGTTTTTTAGAAAATAACTCATGAAAGGAACTCTTTATCTCATCCCAAATACACTCGGACCATCAGAATTTGACATGGTTTTACCCAAAGATGTTGTCGAATTGATTAATTCTCTGGATTACTTCATTGTAGAAAATGACAGAACGGCACGCGCTTTTATTAAATCCATCTTACCGGAGAAGAACCAGAGAGTTATCGTGATGGAAATTTTAGATAAACAAACGGACCCTCTCGATTTACCACTCTTCTTAGCACCTTTACTCAAGGGTAAAAATGCAGGTATTATCTCCGAAGCGGGAGTACCCTGTGTTGCAGATCCTGGTGCGGAATTAGTTGGTATGGCCCATAGAAAAGGAGTTTCTGTTAAGCCTTGTGTAGGCCCATCTTCTATTCTCCTGGCACTTATGGCTAGTGGGTTTAATGGACAAGCTTTCACTTTCCGAGGGTACCTACCTTTTGACCACAACTATAGAAAGCGTGCATTTCAAATCATGCAAAAAGAAATTTCGGATGGCATCACGCAAATATTCATGGAGACACCGTATCGCAACGGTAAACTACTAGACGAACTGATAAAAGTGCTACATCCAGAAACTAAGCTTTGTATTGCTTGTGACATTACCTTAGATAGTGAGTACATTGTTACAAAGACGATAGCGCAATGGGCAGGACAATTGCCTGATATTCATAAACGACCGGCTATTTTCCTAATTGATTAAAAGCACATGAAGGACCAAGAGTTAATAGACATCGAGCTCGTAGATAACGCCTTTAACGATCTGCTGAGCAGTATTGAGTTTAAAACAGATGATTCCGACAAGGAACTTATTCAGCGTGCTTTTCAGTTGGCAAATGATGCTCATAAAGGTGTAAAAAGAAAAACGGGCGAACCTTACATTACTCATCCTATTGAGGTGGCTCAAATTGTCGCTACAGAAATTGGATTAGGGCCTACCTCTATAGCTACCGCATTAATGCATGATGTAGTAGAAGATTCCGATTATACACTCGAGGACATCGAAAGTATGTTTAATCCAAATATTGCAAAACTCATAGATGGACTAACCAAGATTTCAGGTGTTGTAAGCATGGAAAGCAACATGCAGCTTGAAAATTACAGGAAAATGTTACTTACCATTTCCGACGATGTTCGTGTGATTCTAATAAAACTTGCAGATAGAATGCATAATATGCGTACCATGCATGGTATGCCGCCTCATAAGCAATTGACAAAGGCTTCTGAAACCTTATTTATATATGCACCACTAGCGCATAGACTAGGGCTTTACAGAATCAAGACGGAGCTAGAGGACACCTCGTTGAAATACACGGAACCAGACGTTTACACGCTTATTAAGTCTGAGATGGATGTTTTAGACAAAAATGATTTTGGTTATCTAAACAAATTTGTATCCGTGATTAGTTTAGGTCTAGATAAGACTGGTTTAGCTTTTGACATCAAGAAGAGAACAAAGAGTATTTATTCGATCAGGCGTAAAATGCTTAACCAAAAGGTTCAGTTTAATGAGGTCTATGATAAATATGCTGTCCGGATTATTATTGATTCTGATCTAGGTTCCGAAAAAAGTGATTGTTGGAAGGCATATTCCATCGTCACAGAAAACTTTAATCCTAACCCAGTTCGCCTCAGAGATTGGATTTCCTCGCCAAAAAGCAACGGTTACGAAAGTTTACATACCACTGTAATGGGCCCTGAGGGCCGATGGGTAGAAGTTCAAATTCGAACGAAACGTATGGATGACATTGCTGAGAATGGCTTTGCTGCCCATTGGAAGTACAAGGAAGACAGCTCCGGGTCTGATACCTTGGATATCTGGCTTCAGCGTATCAAGGAATTTTTAGATGATCCAGACAACGATAGCGAAGATTTCATTGAAAACTTCAAAATGAATTTATTCGCTAGTGAAATTTTCGTGTTCACACCAAAAGGTCAAATGATAGCATTGCCAAAGGGAGCTACGGCGCTAGATTTCGCCTTTGATATTCACTCCGAAGTAGGCGCACACTGTCTAGGGACAAAAGTTAACGGGAAGTTAGTTCCTATGAGTACACCATTAAAATCTGGGGACCAAGTAGAGATACTAACCTCTCTAAAGCAGGAACCAAAGGAGGATTGGCTTAGATTTGTAAAGACCGGTAAAGCGAAACAACGCATAAAAAGAAGTCTAAAACAAGAAAAGCAACTTATATCAGGTCAAGGATTTAATATCTTGGAGCGTAAACTAAAGGTTTTAAAGCTAAAATCGACCTCTAGTAATGTTCAAAAGCTAGTCAATTACTTTGGCCTTAAAAATCCCGATGAATTGTATTTTAAAGTGGGACTCGGAGTAATTGATAATAAAAAATTGCGTGAGTACGCCAGAAATACAGCAGGTCTAGTCAATTATTTTAGATCGAGGATTGTAAAAAGTTCCTATGCTAAGACCAAGTCAATAACCAAGCTCCCTAGCATTGAAAATGCGAACGTAGAGTTGGTTTTCGGGAATGACGAGCAAGATCTAGATTACACCTCAGGCAAATGCTGTTCTCCCCTGCCTGGAGATCGTGTTTTCGGTTTTGTTACTACTGCTGAAGGTTTAAAAGTGCACCGTCATGATTGTCCTAATGCCATAATGCTCCAAGGCAGGTTTGCAAATAGGGTTATAAAGGCAAAATGGGTGGACCGAAAGAGTTCTACCAGTACGGTGAATATTGAGATTGAAGGAATGGATAGATTAGGTATGGTCAATGATGTCACAAAAGTGGTCTCTTCTGAGCTAAATATCAACATTAGGGCCATAAGTTTCTCTGTGGATGACGGGTTATTCACAGGGCAACTTACGATAGAGGTCGCTGATAAGGTAGGATTAACAGACACTATTAACAATATCAAGAGTATCGCTGGTATTAGTCGTGTTAATCGTGTGGGTAAATTCAATTGAACCATGTATTTTAGCGCTTTACTCCGAACATGAATACATTAGAGGCACAAGAACAAGTAAAGGAGGTTTTTAGTAAATATTTGGAGGTGAACAACCAACGTAAAACTCCAGAGCGATTTGCTATACTCAAAGAAGTGTACGACAGCGACGATCACTTCGACGTAGAGACTTTGTACCTCAAGATGAAGGAGAAAAATTACCGTGTCTCGCGGGCTACCCTCTACAACACCATCGAGTTGTTACTCATATGCGGTTTAATAAGGAAACATCAGTTTGGTCAAAATCAAAGTTTTTACGAAAAATCATATTTCAATAAGCAGCATGATCATGTGATCCTCGATACTGGTGAAGTATTTGAGTTTTGTGATCCCAGAATAGAAAACATAAAAAAAACAATTGAAGAAGTCTTTGACGTTAAAGTAGAAAGCCACAGTTTGTATTTCTATGCAACCAAAAAGAAGTCTTAAAAAACAACGCAATAACATGGCAGTAGATGTTCTACTCGGTCTCCAATGGGGCGATGAAGGAAAAGGTAAAATAGTAGATGTACTTACTCGTAATTACGACATCATTGCACGGTTTCAAGGAGGTCCAAATGCCGGGCATACTCTTGAATTTGAAGGTAAAAAACATGTACTTCACACCATACCATCCGGGGTGTTTCACAAAGGTGTGACGAATGTTGTGGGTAATGGTGTAGTCATTGATCCGGTGATCTTTAAAGTAGAGTTAGATAAGCTCATCGAGCAAGAGCCTGAAGTATTGTCTAGATTGAAAATATCGAGAAAAGCCCACCTTATTCTTCCATCTCACAGATTGCTAGATGCTGCAAGTGAAGCAGCTAAAGGAAAGAAGAAAATTGGATCTACCCTGAAGGGTATTGGTCCAACTTATATGGATAAAACAGGGAGGAATGGTTTACGTGTTGGAGATATTCAACTAGAAAACTTCCAAGAGCTTTACAATGCACTTGTAACAAAGCACAAACAACTCTTAAGTGGTTATACTGATTTCAAATATGACTTAGAGGTATTAGAGAAGGATTGGTTTGCTGCCATTGATTATCTAAGAACACTTGATATTATTGATAGTGAGCCTTTTGTCCATAACGCGATACGTGAAGGCAGAACCATACTAGCGGAAGGTGCCCAAGGTACTTTGTTGGACATCGACTTTGGTACTTATCCATTTGTCACCTCTTCCAACACTACTTGCGCTGGTGCATGTACTGGTCTAGGCGTTGCCCCAAATAGAATCAAAAATGTCTTCGGAATCTTTAAGGCTTACATCACCAGAGTGGGTTCAGGGCCGTTTCCAACAGAGTTGTTTAATTCTACAGGGGAATTAATTCAGGCCCAAGGACATGAGTTTGGTGCTACTACAGGACGACCTCGTCGCTGTGGATGGTTAGACCTACCAGCATTGAAGTATGCTATAGATATCAATGGTGTCACAGAACTTATGATGATGAAATCGGACGTTCTCAGTGGCGTTGGAAATATCAAAGTTTGTACTGCATACCGTTATAAGGGAGAAGTGATTAAACATTTGCCCTATAAGCTTCAAGATGACCTTATTGATCCAATTTTTACGGAGATGTTAGGTTGGAGCGAAGATCTTACGCAAATGACGAATGAAGACCAATTTCCGGAGAGTTTTAAAGCCTATATCGCATTTATTGAGAAGGAAGTTGGTGTTCCCATTACTCTAGTTAGTGTAGGTCCCGATAGAGCTCAAACAATATTGAGAAACTGATGAAATGGGCCATACCTCTTAGTGTGGCCCTTTTATGCTCCCTTAATCACTTAGGGGGGCAAACTAAAATCAATATACTGAGTTCCGATATCACGGATATCATTAAACAGAAGGACGGATCTCGAAAATATTTTTTAAGGGGTAATGTTGGACTACAACAAGATGTAGCTATCATGACCTGTGATTCAGCCATTTTAGTTCAGCCAGACAACACGTTCGAAGCATTTGGAAAAGTCAAAATAGTACAAGCTGACACCACGGTTGTTACAGGAGAAAAACTCGATTACAGCGGAGAGGATAGAACATTCGTCATTAGAGATAACGTACAGTTAATGACCCCAAATTCAACCCTTTCAACAACCCAATTAACGTACAACAGAAAGACCTCAATAGCGCGTTACAATACGCGGAGCACTCTGTACAAGGAAAACCTAGAATTAACATCAAACAAGGGGTTCTATAACACTAAATCAGAGGTGATTAGACTCCAGGGAGATGTAGAGGCAATTGACCCGGATTACACACTGTATACGGATACATTAATCTACTTTCCTAGTGACAATAGATACAACTTTGCTGGACCTAGTGTCTTAAAAAGAGACAGCAGTACTACTCAATGTATGCTGGGATCTTATGATGCTGAGAGTAGTCAATTGAATCTTGGTCATGGTGCTTCCATTTCTTCTCCTGGTTCTTACATTTCTGCGGATTCTATCAGTTATAACCTCGGGGAGGAGAGCGGAGAGTTATTTAAGAGTGCCTTAGTTGCTGATAGTGTAGAAGGATTTGTATTAGAATCACAATACATCGATTATATCAAGACCCAAAATTACGTCAATGCTTACGCTCCAGTATTTTACCAACAAAACATGGGTGAAGGCGATACACTCTACGCCACAGGTGACACATTGAGTATAAGACAAGACTCCTTAGATTCTAGGACCGTCAATCTTCTATATAACACATCCTTTTTCAGTAAAGGTTTCCAAGGCAAGAGTCCGTTTTTTAGATATTATGAACGCACGGAGCAACTCCTGTTATACCCACAACCCCAACTATGGAGTGAGCAAAGTCAATTCTCAGCTGATTCTGCAGTCTTAAAGCTAAAGGATAAAAGATTAGACAGTCTATTCCTCGTAAAGAGCGTTTCTATTTTATCACAGACTATCGACAGTTCCATCTTTGACCAAGCCTCTGGGAAGACGCTTGAAGGATACTTCTATGAAAACAAACTACATAATCTATTACTAGTTGGTAACGCACAAAACTTAATGCACAGTTTTGGTGATGGAGACGTTCTCCAGGGAATTAATACCACCGCTTGCTCCTGGATAGAGATGGTCTTTGAAAATGGAGAAGCAGAGTCCGTAAAAGCCTCTCAATCCGTCGACGCTAGCTACATACCTTGGGGCCAAGCATCTAAAGAGCAAAAAGAATTACCAAAATGCGATCCGAATTTTAACCTTAGAGTTACACTTGACATGACTCGACCAAGGGTTACTGTTCCAGGGCTCCCTTGATGTTAGGTTTGAAATAGTTTGGTCCTTTCAAAACCTTTCCGTCTTCACGGTAGATTGGCTTCCCGTCCTCCCCTAGTTTACTCATGTTACTTCTTTGAATTTCGTCAAAAACTTCAACTATTTTGTGTTGCATTCCGTGACTCAAAATGGTCCCACAAAGAATATAAAGCATATCTCCAAGCGCATCTGCGACCTCAATCATGTCATTTCCTTTCGCGGCCTCTAAATATTCCAAATTCTCCTCCGCCATTAATCTATAGCGTAGATCAATAATATCATTAGAAATAGTCGACACAGGGCTCCGTTCATTGGGAATCCCAAAGGTGTCATGGAATAATTCAACGTGTGCTAATTGCTTTTTCATAAGTATGATGTTTTTCTATTCAAAGAAAGTAAATTAGTACCCATGGAAAACATTACTACGGGTCACTGGGTATTTGCCGGGATATTCACTTTTGCATTTTTAACGTATCTCTTTTTTAGCTATCGCGAAGAGCTCAAACTACACAAAGTACACTATAAAAGCGGCGGTATTCAGGTATTACTTTTGATCGTTATTACCCTGTTCGTTCTCTTTGTTTTTAAGCGGCTTTTCTAGGGCTCTTTCTGTCTTATATTTGCGAAAGAGTTTAACTCAACCGAATCACATGACACAGAAGCAGAAAGACATCAGTTACCAAGAGTTTCACGAGGAAATAAAAGCAGATTACTATACCGCAGTACTTTCTCGAGAATGCTCACTCATGGGCCGCAGAGAAGTATTAACGGGGAAAGCCAAGTTTGGCATTTTTGGCGCAGGTAAGGAACTTGCGCAGATCGCATGGGCTAAAGCTTTCCAAAAAGGAGACTTTAGAAGTGGCTATTATCGAGACCAAACCTTCATGATGGCATTGGGCGAATTAGATGCTGTAAAGTTCTTTACATCCCTCTATGCCGTTACTGATGTAAAGCAGGAACCCATGGCTGCTGGTCGTCAAATGAATGGTCATTTTTCCACACGTAGCCTCGATGAGAATGGGGAATGGGTCAACCTGGTTGATCAATATAACAGTTCTTCAGATATAAGTCCTACCGCTAGTCAAATGCCTAGGTTATTAGGTTTAGCGCAAGCCTCTAAGGTCTACAAGGAAGTTTCGTTCAAAGGTTCTGAAAAATTTTCGGACCATGGTAATGAAGTCGCTTGGGGCACAATCGGTAACGCCTCCACCTCGGAAGGATTATTTTTTGAAACGATAAACGCAGCCGGAGTACTTCAAGTTCCTATGGTAATTTCAGTTTGGGATGATGCTTATGGCATCTCTGTTGGTGCTGAATATCAAACCACAAAAGAAAATATCAGTGAAATTCTAAAAGGATTTCAGCGTGATGACCAGGGTAATGGATACGATATATTTGTAGTTGAAGCTTGGGATTACCCAGCCCTTATTAACACGTTTGTTAAAGCATCTAAGGTCGCGCGAGAAGAACATGTACCTGTAATGATACATGTGAAAGGCATGACCCAGCCGCAAGGCCACAGTACCTCTGGATCTCATGAACGCTATAAATCTGAAGAACGTTTACAATGGGAAAAGGATCATGACTGTATCCTTAAGTTTGGAGAATGGATGATTGCTGAGGGTGTTGTCGTGCAAGAAGATCTAGACGCATTGATAAAAGAGGCTAAGAAGGAAGCTCGAGAAGGGAAAAAAGCGGCATGGTCCATCTACCAGAGTCAACCTATACGACTCCGCAATGAGGTTATACCATTATTAAAAGACATACAGGTTCAAGGTGAAAAAGGAATATTTACTACGAACGTTATTAAGGACCTTGAGGCCGTTGAGGATATCGAAGTAGCCCATTCTTTCAAGGCTGTTCGCAAGGCCATTAGGTTAGTGATAGGTGATGACAAGGTTGATACCACCCACGTAAAGGCTTGGTTAGTCAAAGAAAATGAGGAACAAAGTAAAAGATACAGCTCGCACCTTTACAGTGAAAACGACACGGATAAACTTTTAGACTCCGTTCCCGCTGATCTCTCCAAGGCTGAATCAGTAGATGCACGCATTGTAATAAGAGATAATTTTGATGCTTTATTCACAAAATATCCTGAGACGCTTGTTTTTGGTGAGGACTCTGGTAAAATTGGAGATGTTAATCAGGGCTTAGAAGGTATGCAAATTAAATACGGTGAAACCAGAGTTTCAGATGCCGGAATTCGAGAAGCAACTATTTTGGGCCAAGGTATAGGAATGGCCATGAGAGGTCTAAGACCGATCGCGGAAATTCAATACTTAGATTACTTACTCTATGCGCTACAAATCATGTCGGATGATTTGAGCACCTTACATTATCGTACTGCAGGTGGACAAAAAGCACCTACCATTGTCCGTACTCGTGGACATCGTTTAGAGGGTATTTGGCATTCTGGTTCCCCCATGGGGACGATTATTAATTCCATCAAAGGGATTTATGTTCTGGTACCGCGTACCATGGCAAAGGCGGCTGGATTCTACAATAAGCTTTTACAGCTTGACAATCCGGCTCTAGTCATAGAATGCCTAAACGGTTACAGACGAAAGGAATTAATACCTGCGAATTTAGCAGAATTCACCACACCTATAGGAATGGTAGAGGTTATGAGAGAAGGTAATGACATCACCTTACTCACCTACGGTTCTAATTGTCATCTTGCAGAGGCGGCAGCTGAAGAATTGGCATTGCTTGGTGTTGATATTGAACTCATCGATGCACAGTCACTCATACCATTTGATATAAGTCATGATGTTGTTAAAAGCTTAAAGAAAACGAATACACTCATTATACTTGATGAAGATGTACGTGGTGGTGGAAGCGCATTCTTGTTGCAGCATATTCTTGAAGATCAAGGTGGTTATCAGTATTTAGATAGTGCACCAAAAACCATTACATCTAAGGACCACAGACCTGCCTTCGCTTCAGATGGAGACTATTTTTCTAAGCCTTCTATAGATGACATGGTGGAAGAAATATATGCGGTCATGACTGAAAAACAACCTCACTCTTATCCAGCATTATAAAATACATACATGAATAAAAGCCCCCGATTGTTTCCAAATACCGTAAAAGGTGTACTTGAAGCCTTAGAATCTTCGTTTGGAAAAGGATTATACGTGAATAGAGTACTTGAGAATTCACTCCGTTTAAACAAGAAATGGGGTTCGCGTGATCGAAGTTTCGTTGCTGAACATACCTACGAGATTGTACGATGGTGGAATTTCTTATGGGCCATAATGGGAAAAGAGCCTAATACTGACAGAAGTAGTCTAGAACAATTGTTTGGTGTGTACTGGAAGTGGCGAGGATTTGATCTTCCAGAATGGCCTGGGTTCGATTCGATAAGAGATATGGACATAGAGGCTAGATCTCAAGAGATAACGGCTCTTCATGAACGTGAGAGCTATGCATTATGGTTTAGTGAGCTTGCTCAGGAGCAGTTAGGTGATAAATGGGCAATTCTAGCGCATGATTTAAACCAGCCCAACAGTGTTAACGTTAGGGTTAATACGCTTAAGTCTAATGAAAAGGAAGTAATACAAGAATTGGCAGAGGCCGGAATTGTAGTTTATCGTCATCCAGCATTTCCAAAAGCTCATTTTTTAGAAGGTCGTCCAAAGCTTAAGAACAACGCTTCCTTTCTAAAGGGTAAGTTTGAAATACAGGATGCTGGATCACAAGAGATTAGTAATTTCTTAAATCCCACTCCCGGCTCAATTGTAATTGATGCCTGCGCAGGTGCAGGTGGTAAAACATTGCATTTGGGCGCCTTAATGGAAAACCAGGGGACCTTAATTGCTATGGAAATTGAGGGAAGAAAACTCGAAGAACTCCATAGACGTATACAACGAAGTGGAGTGACCATTATGGAAACCAGGGCTTGGGAAGAAGAAGGTGTATTGGCCGAGCTTACAAATACCGCGGACTACCTACTCTTAGATGCACCGTGTTCTGGAACAGGAACTATTAAACGGGAACCTGATACCAAGTGGAAATTTGAGCCTGTGCATTTAGCACAATACCAGACCCTGCAGTTTGAGATACTAGACAAATATCCCGCTATGCTTAAATCTGGCGGGACGTTGGTCTACGCTACATGCAGTATTCTGCCAAGTGAAAATAGCGATCAGGTTAAGCTCTTTATGGAGAATCACCCAGAGTTTAGTCTAGTGGAGGAAAGAACTATCGACCCTGCAACTAATAATGATGGCTTCTATATGGCCAAACTATTAAAATTATAATGAAAACCACAGAGGCCAATTCACTTTATGACCATTTAGAATTAGAGAGTATTGAGAATCTTCTCAAAGGTATTAATTCTGAAGATCAAAAAGTGGCGCTTGCTGTTGCTAAAAAGATTCCGGCGATTACCTCATTCGTTGAAGCCCTTTGTAAACGAATGACAAAAGGTGGTAGGTTGTTTTACATAGGTGCAGGAACATCTGGCAGGTTAGGGATACTTGATGCAAGTGAGTGCCCTCCTACTTTCGGTGTGGATGCAAATGTAGTGGTAGGAATCATCGCTGGTGGTGACTCCGCTATTAGAACAGCTGTTGAAAATGCTGAAGATAGTGTCGAAGCGGCTTGGGAAGATCTATTAGAGCATAATCCTACTTCACTAGACACCGTGATCGGAATAGCAGCTAGCGGGACTACACCCTATGTCATTCATGGAGTGGAATGCGCCCGGAAAAATGGGTTACTCACTGCTTGTATTACGTGTAATAACAACAGCCTCTTAGCAGATCATGTGGAACATCCTATCTCTGTTGTTGTTGGACCCGAGTTTATCACGGGTAGTACAAGAATGAAATCAGGGACGGCGCAGAAAATGGTATTGAATATGATCAGTACTACAGTGATGGTCAAACTGGGTAAAATACATGGCAATAAGATGGTTGATATGCAGCTATCTAATGACAAACTAATTGTCCGTGGTACCCGTATGATCGTAGAAGAGACTGGTGTTAAAAGTTCACTAGCAAAAGAATATTTACTTAAACATGGGAGTGTGAGAACTGCCATAGATGCGATATCTGATGGGGCAAAAGACTAACCAAGAAACACTTGTTTCGGGTCTGTTTAGACTCGCATGGTCGTTTCCTTTTATCTTTATCGGACCTTCTTTATATGTTGGAAAAGGTACTGGTGGAGCTTGGTACTGGACTGCAATATCCATTGCTATAATGTTAATAGCCATAGCCTTAGCGGTAAGTGGACTGAGGAAAGTAATGCAGGGTTTTTTCGGAAAATGAAACGCCCTATTGTAATTTTATCACTCTTCTCACGTTGGTCTCATTCCCTCTTTTGAAAAACAGGAAATAGGTTCCAGCTGGAATTACATCACCAGGTGCCCATATGGCTTGGTATCTTTTAGAGATCAATAGATCGCTAACCACAGTTCTTCCGTAGAGGTCTCTTAGTTCAAGTTCAACATTCAATGCTTCTCCATCTGGAAAGAAAAATTCCAAGTAATCGGGAAATGGGTTAGGATAAATAACTGTTTCCGAGACAACACCGTTTAGCAACGATTCTAAATAGGCTTGTGCAAAGGCCATATTTGGTATTCCGTGACCAATTCTCTCGTTTCGACTGTAGAAATGTGAGCTGCTTACTTCCAGTGCACGAATCACTTGCTGGGCCGTTGCTGTTGGAGTAGATTGCCATAAACATGCGGATGCACCCGCCATGATCGGTGCGCTAAAACTTGTTCCATTTGCATAAGCTATGGTTCCATCAGGCCTGTATACTACGGCACCCTCACCCAGGGCACAAACATTAGGTTTTATCCGACCATCCGTTGTATAACCGCGTGAGCTGAACGAACTCACTTGGCCATACTGTGTCACGCTGCCCACTGTAAGTATACTGTCTGCATCAGCAGGGAACGTTATTTTATTCCAAGGACCTCCACCAGCGTTTCCAGCACTCGTCACCACAAGGATTCCTGCCCTTGCAGCAGCAAGAGCACCTAAAGAGATGATACTTGTTCTTCCATCTAGATCTGCTACGGTGTAGTTATCTATGGGATCATCAAATTCAGAATAACCTAAAGAACTATTGATGATATCAACGCCCATCGAGTCTGCATACTCCGCACCCACGATCCAATTAAACATCTCTTGGGGAGTCTCACTCAACTCATCTTCCGTCTTTATTAACACGTAAGACGCTGAAGGCGCCGTCCCTATATAAGTTCCATCAATATTAGCGGCCATCGTACTTAAAACACTAAATCCATGAGAAGATCCTTGGTAGACATTTTGACCACCTTCCACGAAATTTCGAGTAGCGATTACATCGAGATTATCACTTATGGCAACAGTATTCGCACCAACAAAACCAGCATCTAGCACTCCTATTAATTTACCCTCTCCAAAAAAACCAATTCGATGAGGTCCTTGGTCCAGGTTAATTTGAGCAACCTGGTCGTTGGAGTATCCATAATCCTGAGAGATCTCTTCTATTCTTGTGGACTTCATCCCCCCTGCTAAAAGCTGTACTCTATCTACAAAAGATACCTCCAACAAGTCTAATATTTCTGTTGGCGTTGCCACGACATAAATGGCGTTGAGCCATCTTGAAGCATTTCCCGTGTTAGACACGATTTGCGAAACCGACGCTATTCTTTCAGTCTCAACTGGTAGATCACGATTTGAAACACTTATTCCTTGGCGTGTTCTTCGCTCGAGTGAGCGCTGAGATAAAAATAACTCAGGATGCTCTAGTAACGCTGTGTTCTGTTTAGTATTCAGATATACAACACACGGTGAGGCTAACTCTTGCGCTATAGTCGCCAAGCTAAACATGGTAAGTAAAAATAGGAGCAGTCTTCCTTTCATCATATCTAATGTGCTATGGTTCCAGAACCAATTAATTCATCACCCAAATACCAAGCTGCAAACTGACCTGGTGTTATGGCTTTTTCAGGTTTTTCAAATTCTAAAAAAAATCCGCTTTCATGGTGATGTATAGTAACTGGGACTAAAGGTTGACGATAGCGTATTCTTCCCATAAACTTTTGCGAAGTCCCTTTACCCAGAGCTAAGTCCTCTCGGACCCAATGAACCTCATTACTGTTTATTTTAAGCGCCTTTCTGTACAAGCCCTTATGATCTTCTCCCTGACCTACATAAATGGCATTAAACGTCGTGTTTACCCCAAGAACGAATAAAGGTTTTGGGCTACCACCTATATTTAATCCCTTTCGTTGTCCTACCGTGTAGTAATGGGCTCCGTTATGTGTGCCACGCTTTGTACCCTGCTTAGGATGAAAATCGAATGGACGAGCGAGTTCTTCTAAATTTGTTCTAGGCTCATCTAAAAATGGCGCATTCGAGGATATTTCCCAGACTGTACCATTTTTCGGCTGTAATTTCTGCTGTAAAAAATCGGGCAATCTGACTTTACCTATAAAGCACAACCCCTGCGAATCCTTCTTATCAGCCGTACTTAACCCAGCCTTATGTGCCAATTCTCTTACCTCACTTTTTTGCAAGTGACCTATTGGGAACAAAGCCTTTGAGAGCTGATATTGTGAAAGCTGGCACAAAAAATAGCTTTGATCCTTGTTGTTATCTAATCCTGACAGCAGGCGATGTACGGGCTTGCCTTCAACCGAAGTAGACTCTTTCCGAACATAATGACCAGTGGCTACATAATCTGCTCCCAATTGAATTGCTGTCTTTAGAAACAAGTCGAATTTTATCTCCCTATTGCACAAAACATCTGGATTAGGTGTTCTTCCCTTTTCATATTCACTGAACATGTAATCCACGATACGAGTCTGATAATGAACACTCATGTCTATCACCTGAAATGGTATACCTAAGGTGTCTGCTACCGACATCGCATCATTGCTGTCTTCGATCCACGGGCATTCGTCGTGAATGGTGACCGTTTCGTCGACCCAATTCCTCATAAATAGACCAATAACCTTATAGCCTTGCTCCTTAAGCAAATATGCTGTTACAGAAGAATCTACACCCCCGCTAAGACCGACAACAACGGTAGTATCTTTGGGGGACTTACTCATCATAACTAGTTTCACTTTCCAGTGTACCGTATCTATATTGCTCTTTCAAGGTCACTTTATTGTCATTGAAGTAATACCATTTGCCATGCTTTTTCCCGTGATGATAGGCACCTTTAGCCGAAAGTTTAGAGTCATCATCGTAATAAACACATGCTCCCTCGAGCATTCCCTCCAAATAATTTCCTTTCGTACGGAGCTTGCCGTTGTCCCATTTTCTTATCCAAAGTCCCGCTTCAACTCCGTTTACGAAGTCAGTTCGATCCGAAGTCGTTCCATTCTCCCAATAGGTTATTTGAGGTCCGTTTAATACCCCTGAACTGTACGTTTCCCTTTGAGTGAGGACGCCTGCTCGTGAATAATAGGTCCAAGTGCTGTCTTTTATTTGTTTGTTGTAAACTCCTTCTGCCTCAAGCAATCCAGATCTTTGAAACGTCTGGGCATATCCTATACCCGAATAACCTCTGTAGGTGACTTCCGACATAATGCCCCCCTCTCTCTCAAAGTAATATGTGAATGTTCCGACGGGCACATCATTTTTAAAGGTCCCCGTATATCTTAATTTGCCACTTTCGTATTTCTTCTCCCAGGCGCCTTGCTTTTTACCAAGCGCATCAATATGGTTGTTCTGCCCTGTGGCATAAAATCCTAAGAAAAGAATAAAGAGAAGGGATCTAAGTTTCATAGTGACAAAGGTATTCGGTTTTACTTGTAGTACACTTGGAAAGAAGGTTCCAATTGAATTCCTATTACCAAAGGGTTATAGGCATCCAATCCAAAGTACTTATAACGTGCAATTGCGGATATTTTCAATCCTTTATTTAACCGTGTAGAAAGATGTATTCCAGCTGCAATAGCAGCTCCATTACCGACGTCAATACCACCGCCACCTGCGGCAATAACACTTCCATTCCACCCAAGAACAACAGATTTGAGATTCCAAGTATCATGATAAACGCCAAACATTCCTTCGGCATAGGCCCCATAGCCCCCTGTAGCAGCCCAAAGAGTTTCTCCACTGAGCCAAAAGGAAGGATTTATAGGAATTTTACCACCTAAAAACAGCGCACCCATTGGCTCATATTCTAGACCATTTCGATCGGTTCCTTGTGTTAAGTTTACTCGAGACCCTGAGATCAATACAATGGTTTTAGATTTTAAATTTTCTTTTGGTTCTATCGACTTTCCTGCGTGGATAAAACCAAAGCTACTCGTAACAGGAAAACGTGCGCTTAATGATACTAAAGGAGCACTCATCTGAGTTTCAAGTGCATTCCAATGGTTAAATCCGATTTCGAATCGGTCGTTCATCCTTAATCCCAACCCAGTGCATAAGGCTAGACCACCAGCCGTCTTCATCGATCCTCCACCTCCCGACCCTATAGCTACTCGGAAGTACGGTTCTAACCACCTACTAACAGGTATCCAAGTCACGCCTGCTTTATAATCCATAAAGCCATCTGTTGACCCAATGGCGGAAGCGCCTAATTGTAAGTCAAGATCCAGTACCGGAAGTACTGGTTGTGAAAATCGAACACCGGTATATAAAGATTGTCCATTAGTTATAATGCGCGAAGCGTCCTTATCGTCTAGAAACAGTACTCCTGTTACAATGGATATACTGGTATAAAATAAATCAAACACACCATTGGATTGCCACTTGTAGGGCATACGGTAGGACCATTGTAAACCCGGATGAAGTGAGCTTATATCTCCAGAAGGAAAGTCCAACGCACTTAAAGATATTCCTAGAGCATGTCTACTACCTATTGCATATTTAGCAGTAGCTTCTACTCGATACATAAGTCCGTCACCATCTGGCGCTCCTGCTCCTCCTCCAGTCGCGAGAGTTACACCCGTAGACACTGCCAAATTTCCCCATGTCTTCTCCGCAATTCCGTGTAAACCAAAAACGTAAAATCCACCATAATCACCAAAAATCGCGCTTTGCGTTTCTAAGCCAAAACCAAGTCTTGTAGCGCTATAATCCTTGTGAATCAAAAATCGTTGGGTCATCCAACTCATCGGTGTAGCACCAGATAAGGATTCTAACTGCAGTTGCATAGACGTGCCTTGTCCTATGACCTCCGTAGAGCATAAGAGGGCAAGAAGCATTAGTTTAACCGCGCGAATATTCATGGAGGTCATGTCTTCTTAAAGGGGATTTTGTAACCTAAACCGAACTGTAGACCGTGCTTAGGAAATTCAGTAGTTGAGTAGGCGTTATAAATGTACTTTGAATTTATTGATACGCTTTCATTTAGTGGTAAATCAAACCCTGAATTAATAAAAACCAATCCTGCACCATTCCACAGGTTTATACCACCTCCTGCGCCCGCTCCAACTTGAGATTCGACATACCACCAATTCTTTTGGTAACGTACGCCAAACAAACCTTCTGCGTAGGCCCCTCTCCCGTCTGTAAATGCCCAATAACTTTCTCCTCGGAATGAAAGCGTTTTAAACCGATACAACTGAAAGGCCACCCCAATGTTAGAAAAACCGTTACTGCCTAAATAAGTCCTTACAGAACTCTCCATCTTTAAGTTTTCTGTAGCATAGGCCTCTTTTTGAGCGGTATATGAGTTAAACTTCAGCTCAGTACCCAAATGAAGCGCTAGAAAAGAAAAATAAAAGGGCTCAGCAATACTGCTCAGTAGTCCACCACTAATTCCAGCGAAAAGCTCCCCTGAATGATATTGTAATTCCGTTTGGGTTCCCCACAAAGCACCTCCACCGGCTGGCGCGCGTCCGCCACCACCTGTCCCTAAATTGGCTTCCAGTAGTAGTCTAAATGGACCCATATCCTTATACGCTCCATAACCGCCATACACATCCATGTAGCCACCAAGATCCGTAACTGCAGCCGTGAGGTAGACGCTGGTATAAAATTGATTTGAAAAACTTCGTCCGCCTATTCCTATAAAACCAGTGGATCTATCGTGTTCATTCCAAATAGAATAAAGGGTATTTGTAAACAATTGCACATGAAGGTCCTCCTTCAAGGGATCTATGAAGGAAACCGATTTGTTCAAGGTAACATAGGGACTGACGCCTTGAATGACACCCGTACTGACATAGCTGTACTGGGCGCCTATTCCTAAAGACCAGTCGTTCCATTTATAATCTATACTGGTAGATAGGGTTGAAAAGCCACCAGAGCCGTCATTTGACTCCGCACCTCCTCCAGAAGTAAACATGAGTCGAGGATGAAAATATAATTCAGAACTCAAGGGTACTTGAACGCCCACATGATAACCAAAGGTGTAATACCCTGCGCGCGTACCCACAAGAGCATTGTTTAATCTAATACCGCCGTAAACGGGGAGATTGGGATGAACCAATGAAACACCCGTGCCTAAAAATCCAATAGGACCCCTTGGAGCCTCGTCTACAGTGAGGTAGTCAAAATTTATCATAGTTATCTGGCACAAGAGAACTTCAGGTAAGGAAAGCAAGAATATTATGAATAGTTTTGTTCTCATGAGAGAGATGGGTCGCATTGCAGCTGGTATTTGCTTTTTAATAGTCATGAATTTCAAAGTTAGTGCTCAGTCATCTTCTGATACTACAACGTTCAAAGAAATAGTTGCGTTTACCACAAGAGGTGTTAATGCCTCTGGCGCACGCTACCATATCGATGGGTGCAGGTATCTCAAAAATGGACAAATTAATATTGATGAACGTCTTGCATTACAAAGAGGATTGTTACCCTGTAGCATTTGTCTACCTGAGCGGTCTAGCGTTCTTCACGTGTTTAGAGAAAAGAAAAAAGGTTCAAAAAAAACAGTGTTTCGCAAGTGCGTTTTCAAAACAAAAAGCGGCGCGAAATGTGAGCGTCCAGCCATAAAAGACCATAGATATTGTAAGATCCACGAGGGTCGAGGTAAAAAGACGCGAAAATAAAGTTAGGCTGATCACTACCTCTGGTTAGACCGCATAAAAAAGCCCTCCACTTTCGTGGAAGGCTTAGTGCTATTGACTTTCGTCTTAGCGATCCGGACGAGACTCGAACTCGCGACCCCAAGCGTGACAGGCTTGTATTCTAACCAACTGAACTACCGGACCGGTTGTTTATTGCGGTTGCAAATGTAACTCCTATTTTATGTTATCCAAGGCTAGGACTGAAAATATCTTTAAATTATTTTATCTCTTCAGACTCACTCACAAACCTTGGTTCACGAACTGCTTACATTTCAGGATATTAACACTTGGGCATTCGGGATTGATTTCTATAATAAAATAGGAATATCCGCTCTGCTCCTATCCGGACACCTTAGAAAAATCATATGCACTAAATAATAAGTTTTGAATTTTAGCCATTACATCAATACTGATGAGTAGGTTTGAACAAATTACCTTAGAATGAAGACAGCGATCATACTTGCAGGAGGAAAAGGCACGCGATTATCAAAGCTACGCAATGATATCCCTAAACCTATGATGCCCATTCTAGGTAAACCTATACTACAATACCAGGTGGAGCTACTTAAGAAACATGGTTTTGAGAAGGTATGGTTTATTGTCAATCACCTCTACGAACATATCGAATCCCATTTTGGGCATGGCGAAAATTTTGAAATAGATATTGAATATTACGTAGAGCCGGCCCCTCTAGGTACTGTTGGAGGTGTTAAGGCATTACAGTCTACGCTTGATCAACCATTTTTAGTACTCTACGGCGATGTCTTGATGGACATGGACCTAAGCAGACTTATTGCCTTTCATGAATCTAAAGGTGCGGATGCAACCTTAGTCGTACATCCAAATGACCATCCCTATGATAGTGATTTATTGGATGTAAACGATGAGGATAAAGTGACGGCATTTTATGCTAAACCCCATCCTGAAGGACTGCGATATCGTAATTTAGTTAATGCAGCGGCCTATGTCTTTAACCCCGTAGTTTTTGACTATCTCACGGAAGGTGTAAAAGCAGATTTTGGAAAGGATATTTTCCCATCATTACATCAACACCTTGATGTATACGCCTACAACACGCCCGAATATTTAAAGGACATGGGAACACCAGATAGGTTGCATAAAGTAGAGGAAGCTTTGCGTAGCGGTAAAGTAGCTGCGAGAAACCTTAATCAATTGCAAAAGTGTGTGTTTCTAGACCGTGATGGTGTCATTAATATTGATACGGACTTGATCCATCGTCCAGAGGACTTTGAATTGTATCCCTACGCCGCAGATAGTATCAAGAGACTGAATAAAATGGGTTTTTTAGTGGTCGTCGTTACCAATCAAAGTGTTATCGCTCGAGGACTTTGTACCCTTGAAGAATTAGGAAATATTCATAAAAAAATGGAAACAGAATTGGGTGCGGATGGGGCCTTTGTAGAAGCTATTTATTTCTGTCCTCACCACCCCCATGGTGGGTTTGAAGGAGAAATCCAAGAGTACAAAGTTCAATGTGAGTGCCGTAAACCGTCTCCTGGAATGTTACTTCAAGCTCAAAAACGATATAATATTGACCTAGGCCAAAGCTATCTTATCGGTGACAGTCCTAGAGATATTGAAGCAGGAGCGAATGCTAAGGTGACCACTATAAGAGTGAAAACGGGTCATGGTATGAAGCCACACACCACTATTCCAAATCATTATGTCGACACACTAGTTGAGGCTGTCAAAATTATTGAGGAAAACGAATGAAGGAAACGCTGAACATCAATTCGCTTTTTCGATACGTTCAAATTCCTTACGAAACTGGATTCCCACTCCTTGCGTATAGGCACCCGAGTTTTGAAGCAATGGGTCATTTCTGTTGCTTCTATTGAATGCCTTTAATACTATTCTGCCGTCTTTAGTAACGGAGTACGCAATCTCTGTATCACCCAACAGCAGCGTAGAATTACCATCTTGAGCGATGGGTATATCTAACGAGGAATTCACCTTAAGACGTCCATCGAAGAAATTTTTACTCACTCCTAAATTGAGATTGTTTCCGGTATTAGTTATGTTGTTGTAAGGATTTATACCAGAGGTGTAATCTAATTCTAAGTCCACGTAAGAGCCTATTCCGGCGGTCAACCAACTACCGAACTCACTAACAAGAAATTCTGAGGTAGTTTTACCTACAGAGGATCCCAAGTTGATATTTTCTTGAATCGCAAGATCCTGCTTGAAAAACTCTCCCAGCGTCAATAACGAGAAAGCTTGATAATTCATGGCATCGTCGTTCAAAAAATGTCGCTGAAGCTCTTCCGTATAGCTCGAGGGAGCATCCGGCAATTCTACCCTAAAGGAAATCTCAGGGGACATTAATGCTCCTTTTAAAATTATAACAAGTTCAACATCAACATTCTCACCATTATATCCAGAACTCGTAACTAATCCCTGAAGAGATGTTGACAAGGAATATTTCGCCTCTAAGTTCATATCAGCTTCATACAAGTCTCCACTCCATAAAATCGTGCCTCCAGGTAGCAAGGTGAATTTTTTATCAAAAATGTTCTGTAGGGTAAAAAGGTACGATCCACCAGACACCGTGTATAGTCCAAAAAGCTCTAAACTCTCATCTTCCAGAATTTTCAGTCTTAAATTCCCTATTCCAGTTGTTTTGATCACATCGCCTAAGACCTCATCCAGCACTAATTCTATCTGCGCATCTTCCGTGGCAGATATAGCAATATCTGTAGTAAAAAATTCAAGTTTTTCGGGAATTACTGTGGAGTCTATGACGACTTTATCTTGACCTACAAAATGTATAAAACTAGGCGTCTCAACAGCAGTGGGATTGTCCAATGGTATTTTAAAATTAGTTCCTTCCTTTGTTTCAAGTGCTAAGTCCAAATGTAGCTGCTTGCTAGGACCTTCTAGGGTCAGGTCACCTGAAGCGATAGCCACACCATAGAAGTAACTGTCCATTTCCCGTGGTAAGTCCACTGCTCTAATACTATCCGTGCGAAGGTGAATGTCAAAATTTAAGTCCTTAAACTTATCATGGGACAAGCTGCCCCAAGCCATAGCCAACGTGCTATCAGCGGGTACATAGAACTGTGTTGAATCCAATTCAATGATGGTATTAGTAATGCGGATGTCAGCAGGTTCCAAAGTAGCCAATTCTGATCCCACAGAAGGGATATTAAATTGCCCGTTTTTCAAAACCATGGACCCATTTATATTCCAGTCATCCCTCGAGCCATAGATAGAAATCCCCCCCTGTAAGCTTCCTTGTAGATTGGTGAGCACCCCCTGCAAAAACGGGGTAGCGGCACTAACATCCAGTTCATTTAGACTCATACGTATATCTATCTCATCTTCCTCGATATCATAATGCCCAGCATAGTTAAAAGCACTCTCGTCCTGCTCTAAAAGCTGCCCCTGTGAGAAAATATGTCCATTCGCATTCCATTGTAAATTTGAAGTAAATCGACCGTAATAGGTATTATTAAAGCCTAAATCATCAAACACTACATGAGCGAGTATTGCCGGGGATGACATAGGATTTGTGACGGTAGCATTTAAGCTTAATTGGCCAGATAACATGGCGTTAGGATCTCGGATTATAAAGTTCAATAGATCAGAATCCACTCCTTTCAAGTGAACATTAGTGATGTTCTCATTAGAAACTGTCTTATGGGAGTCCATCCATACTTCTCCCTCCATACTTTTAAATCCCAAGGAGTCTATCGACCATTGCTGTTGGTCCCAATTAAACATTGACGGCCTACTCAGCGTAAAATTCGACTTCCCTATATTGAACTTACTTTGAACTACTTCCGCCCAGCCAACTCCATAATTAGCTTGAAGCGCTAGCGTAGATGGAATTGTGTCCCTAAGGCTGGCCAAAGCCTCGAGTTGATGCTCTAACCTACCTCCTTGGCCCAACACATACAGCGTATCTAAAGTATTCCCGCCATATTTTAATGTACTTGCACTGAGTTCCGTAGAATTTTGATCATTGATTTGAGCCGAGTTTAAATGAATGCTTTCGCCCGAAACTTTATCCATCTGAAAACTAGGAATATTCGCGGTAAGGGACCAGTGCTTGTGAGGTCCATCGTAGAGGCCAAATAGGTAAGATTCTTGTGATAGATTTGTATTGAGGTGCATCAAGTCGGTCAACCAATCCGTGCTACCCACATTAATTTCAAATTTAAATGAAGAAGGTTCCCAAAGTCGATTTTTTTGTCCAATTACATTCTGTCCGATTTGGCCACCTAAGGATTTGAAATCACTGAAATCCCATCGTCCGTCAATGAAACATGTCAAAACATCACTTTGTATAGCGAAACTTCTATTTTTATTATCTCTAAGATGTGTCACCTTAAATTCACGCAGAAATACGATGTCATTAGCTCTTTTGAGTAACACATCATTCAGTCTGACATAACCATTACCCTCTAAGGTGAGATCTGCATGCAGATCGGCGCTCAAGTGCTGACCAGTATCTAATACATCGAAAAGGTACAAGCCTACATTGTTTAAATGTAATGTGGTGTTTAAATGCTCATTTACAAGGGTTGCATGCCCATCCATATCCAATAGATCATCCAAACAACTGACCCATATAGAATCTAAATGCTCAGCGTGTACGTAGGAAAAACTAAGTCCTTTTACTATAGAATCGTTGAGTACCAATTTTGACGATATTGCATTCATCTTAAATTCCGTTGACTCCAGTATTGATCTGAGATTAGGATAAATAACGGACTTGAATTCCACTCCTGTCAACGGCCCCAAGTTTAACTGAGGCAAGCGTGCATCTATGCGTACTGGTTTATTGAGGTGAGGTATCGATACCGTAGCGCTGTTTACCCCATCCTTTAAAACGATGTCAAATTCCATTAATTCTTTAAAATCCGATTTCCATTGAATTTCTAAAGACTCCGGAGAAAATTGATTCCAAATGTCTCCATACCCTTGCAATAGGTCGGTCGTAAATATTAATGGAGATGGATAAGCCTCGGCGTGTGCAAATAGCATCGCAGAATCTATATTCCATTCCAACTGTCCACGAGCGGTAAAAAGAGACTGATCAAGCGACATATTGCCAAATACCATATTCTCTTTTACTTTACCCGAAAATATCATTCGACCTCCGGATAAAAATTCCTCAGCGATATCCGTGTTAAAATATTCTAAGATTGGCTCCTTTACGAAAACAGCTTCGCCCAGCACTGACGAACTGTCGCTAGAATAATGTAACACCGCGCTTAACACGCCAACGTCAGTTGCATTAATTCTAAGTGATGACGAAAATTCATTACCCTCCGATAATACAATACTATCAACCTCTGTAAAAAATTGCATGCCTCTGTATTGCAATGAAATATCCAAATTGTGATGTCTCATTTCCTGTGGACTGCTCACAAAGTCAAATCCATTTACTACGGCATACATGGTATCTAACGGGTTGAAAAGTTCTAGACTTTGAAGTTCCCATGTATCTACGGCAAGTTCAAAAGGAAGCAGTTTCGTACTCTGAGAAGGTTTTTTAGAGCTGAATTCATCGCGCAAGCTTGTCACCCAAGAATCCTCAATAGAACGTTTTACATGAAGTGCTTCTATCCGTATTGATTGAATTTTCATTCCTCCCGTCCAGGTTAACCCCTCTAAGTAGACGGTGCCTAATTCAATGAGTATCGTGTCCTTAAAGGAAACGGAACTAGAATCAATCTTGAAAGAGTTGGGGAACACGTATTTCACCTGAGAAAAACTAATGTCAATTTCACTCTGAACTAAACCAGGTGAAACCAAGTGGTGGAATAGTCGCTGTTGAAGTGAACTCGAATTAAATACCCAAAACAAGCCACCTGTTACTACTGCGACAAAAAGAGTGCACAAGAACAGCACCCTTCGTAGTGTAGTAAATTTTCTTTGTGGTAATTTTGAATCTTCCATGGAGCAAATACCTTACATCTTAGCAATAGAAAGTAGCTGCGACGATACAAGCGCGGCAGTGCTGTACGGCAATAAAGTACTTTCTAATGAAGTGGCATCTCAAGAGGTGCATACAGCTTATGGTGGTGTTGTTCCTGAATTAGCCTCTAGAGCTCATCAGCAAAATATTGTACCGGTAGTAGACCGAGCCTTAAAGATAGCGAATATCAAACCTTCACAGCTACATGCCATTGCATTTACAAATGGCCCTGGATTGATGGGTTCTCTGCTTGTAGGTACCTCATTTGCAAAGAGTTTGGCACTTGCCCTAGACATTCCGTTAGTTCCTGTTCACCACATGCATGCCCATATTTTGGCGCATTTAATTGAAGATGCCCACCCTAACCATATATTGTTTCCTTTAATATGCTTAACCGTCAGTGGAGGACATACACAGCTGGTACTAGTGAAGGGTCCAAAAAGTATGGATATACTTGGAGAGACTATTGATGATGCGGTGGGTGAAGCTTTTGACAAGGCAGCAAAAATACTGGGGCTACCCTATCCAGGTGGTCCTGTCATCGATAAGCTTGCACAAACAGGTAACCCAGATTTCATGACCTTTGGCAGAAGTTTGGTAGATGGATATAATTTCAGTTTTTCAGGTATGAAGACCAGCTTTCTCTACAATCTTCAGAAGAAAGTGAAGGAAGACCCGGACTTTGTCGCCAAGCATCTAAATGACATCTGTGCTAGTTATCAAAATGCTCTGCTTGATGTTTTATTCAAAAAACTTGAGTTGGCTGTGAAGGACCACGGTATCAAACGCGTAGCTATTGCTGGCGGAGTAAGTGCTAACTCAGGACTTCGAAAACGTTTAATCCAGTTAGGAACTGACAAAAACTTAACGATTTACCTTCCGCCTTTTGAGTACACTATGGACAATGCAGCCATGATCGGAATTGCGGGTTACTATAACTTACTTGCAGAGGAAACAGCACCATTAAGTATTTCGGCGTCCGCTAAGATTAAATTTTAGTCTATTGTACGTTTTAGAAGACAAAATGATACATTTTTGACTTACCTAATTTCTCAAACACATTATACCTAGCATGCAACTTTTTCACGGATACATAAAAGAAGACAAATTTCATCTCCATGAGCATGAGATCAACCATTGTGTTCGTGTATTACGAAAGCATGCTGGCGATACCATACATTTCATCACAGGAAGCGGCCCTCTTTATAAGGGTCATATTGAAGTTGCCACGAAGCAATTAGTTTCTGGAAATTTTGAACTCATCGAAGAACGTTTTGGTTGCGTCGACTACAACCTGACTGTGGCAATTGCACCTACAAAACAATTGGACAGAATGGAATGGTTTGTTGAAAAAGCGGTGGAGATGGGTATTACGAAAATTGTGCCCATCCTTTGTGATCATAGCGAGCGACGAATTTTAAAACCTGGGAGGCTAGAGAAAATTGCACTGAGTGCTACCAAACAAAGTCTAAAGGGTGCTTTAGTTTCAATCGCTCCATTAATAACGTTCAGAGATTTTATTGAGGGCCAATCCGTAGATTATATAGCACACTGCGACCAAGGTGAAAAACACGCTTTCAAAACTCAAATATCTGAGCAAAATGGACCCATTACGATCATGATAGGTCCTGAGGGTGATTTCTCTGAAACAGAGATAAAGCTGGCTCTTGAGAAAGGCATTACGCCAGTTGATCTGGGGAAGAGCCGTCTTCGTACAGAAACTGCTGCCTTAGTCGCGGTGGCAACGCTGTACCAGAGACACCTTTAACGTCCTCAAAAATCAAGGTCTGGTCTTTTGGATCTTTCCAATCCTCCCAAGCTACTTCTGAATCCTCATAAGTAGGATTTTTAAGCGTTTCAATAGGATCAATTTTTCTGTAATACAAAGCTAAGACTAACCCTACAATAGCACCACTCAAATGACCCTCATAACTTATCGTAGGATCATGAGGCAACACCCCCCAAACAAAAGAACCATAGAGAAATACCATCAACATGCTCTGGGCTAATAATCTGGTATGCATCCTAATAATACCACTAAAAAAGACAAAACTCACAAGAGCATAAAGCCAGGCACTTGCTCCGATATGGTAGTTTGGCCGTCCGATAAACCAAAGAGCAACTCCAGGTATAATCCAACTGAGTAACCAAATCTTATCAAATAACTTGGGAAAGCTGTAGCGCACTAGAGATCCAACGAAAAACAAGCTTATCGTATTACTCACGATATGATTTATATCTCCATGTAGCCAAGGAAGTGTTAAAACGCCATACCAATGTTGAATGTTACCGGGCAGAACGCCATATTTTCCCCAATCAAAATCAAAGGCTAACTCTATTCCAAATACCAACCACGCCAAGCAGACCCATATACCTGGCCAAAGGAAAAGCCCTTTATGAATTCCATATTTACTCCAATCAGACATAGCGAAAAGATAGTTACTTTCGGGGGATGAAACCTTTAGCAGAACAGCTCCGTCCACAAGACTTGAACCAATATTTGGGCCAAGAACACTTAATAGGCCAAAATGGCGCACTGCGCAAGAGTTTACAGATAGGAAGACTCCCCTCTATTATTCTTTGGGGACCACCAGGAGTTGGGAAAACTACACTGGCACTATTACTTGCTAAAGAATTAGATGCTCCATTATATACCCTTAGTGCTGTGAACTCTGGTGTTAAAGATGTGAGAGAAGTTCTTGCCACAGCGGAGAAGAAAAATCTATTCGAAACAAAACGCCCCGTACTGTTTATAGATGAGATACATAGATTCAATAAAGGTCAACAAGACAGTCTTCTACATGCCGTTGAACGCGGTTATATTACTTTAATTGGTGCCACCACTGAAAATCCAAGTTTCGAAATCAATGCTGCACTTCTTTCTCGTATGCAGGTCTATGTGCTAAACCCACACAATATTAAAGACCTGTCTAGCATGATCGATTTGGCGAATAACATTCCTTACGCAAAGGAACATGGTCTAAAAATTACTGCGCATGACTTCTTGATTAAACAGTCTGTAGGGGATGCTCGAAAGCTATATAATCTCATTGAGCTGTGCTTTCAGCAGGGTAAAGAAGGAGTAGTAATTGATGAGTCTTTTGCTAAAAAGGTACTCTCTAATGCTCAAATCAGATATGACAAAGGAGGCGACGAACATTATAATGTGGTCTCTGCCTTTATTAAATCTATACGTGGCTCAGATCCTCAAGCGTCCGTGTATTATTTAGCTCGCATGATAGAAGGCGGTGAAGATGTTAAGTTTATAGCACGACGATTAATTATTTCAGCTGCAGAAGATATTGGACTAGCAAACCCAAATGCCCTCATGATGGCCAATGAAACCTTCAGTGCTGTTGAGCGAGTAGGATGGCCAGAAAGTCGGATCATCTTAAGCCAATGTGTGATTTATATGGCCACATCTCCAAAATCGAACAGTGCCTACAAGGCGATTAATAATGCACAGGAGGAGGTTCGTCAGTCAGGTGCCCTCCCAATTCCTGATGCACTGAAAAATGCTCCAACAGAATTGGCTAAAGATTTAGGTCATTCGAAGGGATATTTATATTCCCATGACTACCCTGATAACTTTGTAAAACAGGAGTTTCTGCCAGAGGAATTAAGTTCAAGAAGATTCTGGAAACCCGCAGCTAACTCTAAGGAACAACTACTTCACGAGCGTCAGAAATCCTTTTGGAAGGATAAATACGGAGCTTAGTTCAGTACTACTTCCGTTCGTCTATTTTGTGCCCTGCCCTTGTCTGTATCGTTCGAGACGACTGGCTCTGAGAGCCCTTTACCTGCTGACCTTAATCGGTTAGGATCGATCCCCTTATCTACCAGCCAATTTTTTACAGCCTCTGCCCTATCTTCGCTAAGTTCCTGATTATAGATTGCAGAACCTTGGTTATCTGTATGGCCGATAATAATTGCTGATAACTCAACCTGCTGGTCTAGTAAAGTAAAGAGTGCATTCAATTCTGAAAGGCTGTTGTCCCTCAATTCACTGTTATCTAAACTAAAGAAGATGTTTTGAAGAATAAAGGATGCTCCTTTAGTAATACTCCGCATACGTAATTGAAGTCTTTCATCGGCATATTCATCAATAACGAACTGATTAGAATAAGGTAAATAACCATCTTTTGAAGCAGTGAAACTATAGGTGTTACCGGGTTGTAACATGGGACGTATTTCTCCCGTGAAAAGACTACTAAACCCATTAAAGACAGATGACTTAGCAATCAAGGAAGTTACGGACACTTTAGCGCTACCAATGGGCATATTAGTCGCTTCGTCAATCACAATAGCGTTTACATAAGAGGTCACGGATGGCCTAATTTTTACGGGGACGCTGAATTCATATAAATCTAAATCTGGTGATAGTGCTGTAAAATCCGAATCTAAACCTTCCCTGTTGGATGCAAAATATCCTGTTGTTCCCGTATGATCGATAACCAATGAAAACTCATCACTGAAACCATTCACAGGAAAGCCAAGATTTACAGGTGTTGTCCAAGCGGTATCATTAATTTTGGTTGACTTAAAAAAGTCTGACCCTCCTAAACTTGGGCTACGTTCAGAAGAAAAGTATAAGGTCTCCCCATCAAAATGGATAAAAGGACTTCCTTCTCGAGACCCTGTGTTAATTTGACGAGGAAGCCGCTGAACGTTATTCCAAGCACCGTTATCATCTAAGTGTGCAACGAAAATATCGTGATTCTGACTCTGACTGCTGCTACCTCTAACAAAGTAAAGTGAAGTCCCATCTGGACCAAGTGAGGGCTGGCTCTCCCATGCTGGGGTATTTACTTTTCCTTTTAATAACATTGGCCTACCCCAACCAGAGGAACCTTGATATGTACTTGTATATAAGTCGCAACTACCCTTACCATCAGGACGGTCACAAGCCGTAAAAACCATTGTATTTCCATCTGCACTAATGGTAGCTGCGCCCTCATTACCGGGACTATTTAATGCACCGATCAATGGAGCTGAACGACTACTCCAATCTGGCCCTGTCACGAATCCATTAAAAAGATTTTCGTCGGTCTTTTTAGATTCTAGATCTCTTGCGGTGAAATACAAGGTTTTACCATCTCCAGTGATACAAGGAAAATATTCCATCTTATGATCACTAAATGGAAGCTTCTTCACCTCTAGAGTACCGCCATTATCCAGATAACTCAAGTAGGACTCTTTTCCAAACTGGAGGTTTCTAAGCTCTTGTTCGGTCAATTTCCGTCGGTCATTTGTCAACCTGGCGATCTCTAAATACCGATGTAAGTCTGCAATTGCATCATCCCAGCGGTATAAATACTTCTCAACACGACTCTTTTTTAGATAAGTACTTGAAATTACTTGCTTAAGAAGAGAAGCGTCATAATAAGAAAGTGCTTGGGTAAAATTTCCTTCTTTCGTTGATCTATCCCCTGCATAAATTAGAGGCTGGTAATAATTGTCGTTTGATTTCTCGATAGATTTGGTCAAGTACACCCATGCTTCCTCATTTTTTTCAAGAGAAAAGGCGTTAACTGCCTTTTGAAAATTTTTCATTGCACTCTTGTTTTGAGCATTTGTGTAAAATCCAATAACAAGTAGTGCAACAATCTTTAGGAAAACATGACGCATTAGAAGTAGTTTTGCAGTCTTACAAAGATATCTCATACCCATTGAAAAAGAAGAGAATAGTATTAACCGGAGCACCCGCTACAGGAAAAACAACCTTAAGCCTTGGATTAGAGGCGCAAGGACACAATGTATTTCACGAACAGGCGCGACAAATCATACAAGAAAGTCTAGAAAATGGTAGCAATGTTCTTCCTTGGAAGGACCTAAATCGGTTTACAGAGGTGGTATGGGATCTTCGCAATGAGCAATATGAGTTAGCTTCGTTAGAAACTTTAAATTTTTACGACCGCAGTATCATGGACTCCTATGCTTACCTTCTAAAAGGAAATGCGGAAACCAAAGCACAGTGGATGTCGGATATGAAAACAAAAACATTCGATAAAATATTCATTCTTCCTGTTTGGCCGGATATTCACTCTTTAGACAAAGAGCGAATGGAATCATTAGAGGATTGTATTGAAGTTGAATCGTTCCTCTATAAGGCATATCAAGAAATGGGTTATGAATTAATACAAGTTCCTGTTGGCACTGTGGAAGAGCGTTTGGCCTTTATCCACAATGCAATATGACCCAACCTAATGCTCTAGAAATATTAAAGCAATACTGGGGCTACGACTCATTTCGTGGCCATCAGAAAGCCATTATTGATGCTGTATTAAACGGAAATGATACCATAGGCTTATTGCCCACTGGAGGAGGTAAATCAATTTGTTATCAAATTCCGGGTTTAATTTTCCCAGGACTCACCATGGTTATTAGTCCTCTAATAGCACTCATGGAGGATCAGCACAACGGATTAATCAAACGAGGCATTAAATCATTCCATTTCAAAGGCAGTTATAGCCCGCGTTCTTTGGATGAAGCATTTCGTAATCTGCGTTATGGGAATTATAAGTTCGCGTTTTTCGCCCCGGAGAGAATTGCAAATCCGTTGTTCTTAGAATATATCAAACATGCTCATATCTCACTACTGGCAATAGATGAAGCACATTGTATTTCTCAATGGGGTTTTGATTTTAGACCTTCTTATCTCAATGTTCGGGTTTTACGAGAATTGCGACCAGAAATACCTGTGCTGGCATTGACGGCTTCAGCTACCGCTAGAGTAAAGAGGGATCTTCATACACAATTAAATATACCAGAGGCCCAACTATTTGAAGGTTCTATTCGAAGAGATAACTTACATCTACAACTTAAATTCACTCCAAATAAGGAACGTCAATTACTAAGATTACTTCCGACATTACGAGGAACTGGAATTATTTATGCTAAAACTCGGAAGTCCTGTGAAGTCTTATCTGCCTTACTCACAAAACATGGGCATTCTAGTTGTTTTTTTCATGCAGGACTTTCCGGTGACTTGAAATCCTTAAATCAATCCATGTGGATTGAAAATAAAGTAAAAGTCATGGTGGCCACTACGGCTTTCGGCATGGGTATCGACAAGGGAGATGTTGAATGGGTCATACACTGGGATGCTCCAGATACACTAGAGGGGTATTATCAAGAGATAGGCAGAGCGGGAAGGAATGGTTCTACTTCATTAACCTATTTACTTTACCACCAATATGACATTGCGAGATTGCAGAAGACCCTTTCTGACGTTCCAAATATAGCAGCAGTTGAAGAATTTTATAGAAGTTTCTGTAGCAAGCATCAGATTGCTGTGGGTACTGGAGATCAACTAAAAGTGCAATTTTCCATTGTATCCTTAGCGGAGAAATTTAAATTGCCCATACCTACGCTGCTCACTTATATTAGACTACTACAACACAGAGGGCTTTGGCAATTCATAGAAAGTGATCGATCCGTGCCTAAATTTTCAATTACTTCTAGCATAGATACTTGGGACCGCTTAACGCTCGAGGATCGGGAACTTCTTACGACTCTCGCGCGCACATATCCTAATGCCACGCATACCGCTCATCGAATTGATCTCAAAAGATTTGCGGCAATGATGCATTTTACAATAGATCGCTTCAAAGACAAATTAGGGGAGCTAACACAAAGAGGATTGATTGCATTTGAGTCGGAACAATCAGGGAGTGCGGTACTCTTCATGCAGCCTCGTCCTTCCAATAAATCACTCACCTTTCCTAAAAACTTTATTGATGCTTGGCTGTCAAGTAAAGTTGAACGGACGACATCCATGTTAAAATTCCTCCATAGTTCTGATTGTTTAGTACAACAAATTGAGACTTATTTCGATCAAGGAAAGAGTGAACCGTGCGGAGCCTGTAGCAGTTGCATTCACAACTATTATCCAGACCAGGAGAAGGTTAAGGAAATGGTTTCAAATGGCTTGAGTTTAGACGATATTTGGTTTGATTTAAATTGTTCCCCTGATGAGCTTAGATTCTAATACTCCCCGAATAGTATATATGGGCACCCCTGAATTTGCGGTGGCACCCCTACAGTCACTCTATGATAGTGGGGTCAATATAGTGGGTATTGTAACTGTAGCTGATAAACAAGCAGGAAGAGGACGTAAGCTCCAACAAAGTCCGGTCAAGACGAAAGCTATAGAGTTAGGCATCTCTATATTGCAACCTACCAACTTGAAAGAGGAGGATTTTATAAATGACCTAAGAGCGTTAAATGCTGATTTATTTGTGGTCGTTGCTTTTAGAATGCTTCCTGAGCAAGTTTGGATGATGCCTAGATTAGGTACGTTCAATTTACACGGCTCTTTACTACCTAAATATAGAGGTGCTGCACCCATCCATTGGGCAGTGATTAATGGAGAACAACAAACCGGTCTAACTACGTTTTTACTTGATAAAAAAATTGACACTGGCGGAATTTTATTGCAACGAACCATCGATATTATTGAAAATATGACCACAGGAGAGTTGCATGATGCACTCCTGCCTCTCGGCGCATCTATGGTGGTGGAGACTGTTCAGGGATTGATGAGTGGTCAACTAAAACCTACGGAACAGTTGAACCGCTTTGCTACACACGCTCCCAAGCTTAATAAAGAAAACTCCAAGCTTGATTTCAACCGCTCTCCTCAAGAATTAGTCAACCAAATTCATGGATTAAATCCATACCCTGGGGCCCATTACAGCGGTTATAAGTTTTTAAAGGCGCGTAAGTGCGACGAAAATGTAGAGAACAAATTGCCAAAATTGAGCGTACGTGAGAAGCATCTATTTCTCGATTACGCAAAAGGAAGCATTGAAATCGTTGAAATTAAACCAAGTGGAAAGAGAAATATGTCAGGAAAAGACTTCGCTAATGGGTTAAAGGAAACTAATTTAGCACTTTAAGCTAAGTTTAAATACTTAGTGTTGGGCTAAAATAACTAAATCTTTAGTTTTTTAATATCTTTTTACGCGTGAATGCCTATGTACGCTTGATTGAATGCAAAATTCCGTTATATTTGAGAAGCATTCGTTTAATAATAACTATCAAAAAACAATTTGCAATGAACAAAGCACAATTGATTGACGCTATGGCAGCAGACGCTGGCATCTCTAAAGCACAAGCTAAATCGGCTCTAGATTCTTTTACTGACAACGTGGGTACTACTTTAAGTGGTGGTGGTCGTGTATCTTTAGTTGGATTTGGTTCTTTTTCTGTTTCCGCTCGCGCTGCTCGTGACGGACGTAACCCACAAACGGGTGCAGTTATTAAAATTGCTGCTAAAAATGTAGCTAAATTTAAAGCTGGTGCAGATTTAAACGCTAAGCTCTAATTTTAGATTAGATCCTAATTAAAAAAGCCCTCCGAATCGGAGGGCTTTTTTTTATGGCTGAATTCGCGAAATGTTCCAGGTATTCTTGTCTTTCGAAAACAGTAGACGGTCATGGAGCCTACCCTCTCTACCCTGCCAAAATTCGAAGAGTTCAGGTGTTATTATATAACCACCCCAATTAGATGGCATAGGCACATCAGTACCTTCAGGATACTGCTCATTAAAAGCATTGAACTTGGCTTCTAATGCCGCTCGTGACTCGATATGTTTACTTTGATTTGAAGCAGCTGCACCTATTTTACTTAAATGCGGGCGTGTTCTAAAGTACTCCATACTCTCCTCCTTCTCAATCTTTCTTACTTTTCCAGTAATCCTCACTTGACGTTCCTGTTCTCTCCAGAAGAATAGCGCAGAAATATTTGGGTTTAACTTTAATTGCGCTCCTTTGTCACTGTCATAGTTTGTAAAGAAAACAAGTCCTTCAGGAAGTATCTCTTTTAAAAGAACGATTCTATTTTGAGGTATGCCTTGAGCATCCACAGTGGCGATGGCCATAGCATTGGAATCTTTAACCTCAAGTTTACGGTAGGCCTCAAACCATTTCGTGAACTGTATAAAGGGATTATCTGAAATCTCCAACTCGTCCAACGAATTGAACTTATAGGTTTCGCGTATGTTTTTTAAATCCATATGTCTAAATTAGTCTAATGAAGCAAAAGAACGCACCAAGCAAAGGATCACTTTTAATTTCCAAGCCACTTATTGGGGATGGGTTCTTTGAACAGAGTATTGTTTACCTAACCGAACACAACCATGAAGGTTCTATGGGCTTCGCATTAAATAAGGAAAGTCTTCTACTTGCGCAAGATTTCATCAATGACTTAGAGGGAAAGGATCCTATTGTTTTCGGGGGTCCCGTCGAGCAAGATGCCTTATTTTTCTTACACTCTTTTGATAACTTACCGGGCGCAAAACTAATCACCAATGACATCTATTTTGGTGGAGATTTTGATGTTTTTCAAGAGGCCTTTAGAACCACTCAAAAACACAGTATTGAGGTACGTTCACCTAAGTTGTTTTTAGGCTACAGTGGGTGGTCTGAAGGCCAATTAGAACGTGAGATTGCTGACGGAACATGGATTGTTGTGAATCCACCTTTAGCATTAGACCCGCTGAGTGTTCGTAAGGAGACTTGGAGAAAATATATGCTAGATCTTGGCGGTAACTATGCGCTGTGGGCTAATTCACCAAAAGACCCCCTCTTAAATTAGAGTGATCCCAATACATTTAATTTACGTTGAAGTAACGCGACAAGTTCCTTCGCTTTATCTCCCTTGTAGGTATTTCTTCTGTATTTTTCGACCCATTGTACTCCGATAATAGTGTTGGTGAGCCATATTTCATCTGCCTTTTGCAAATCGAAAGGGTTTATGCTCTCTTCCTTTACCTCCAAACCAATTTCTTTTGCCCAGTTCAGTAGGTTCTTACGAAACACGCCTCGTAATGCTCCATCCTCAAGAGGAGCAGTTCTAAGCACATCACCCTTTAGAACAAATACATTAGCTGCATTTGCCTCTACAAGCATTTTATTGTCATTCACCATGAATACCGCATCTAAATTGTTTTCACGGGCGTAAATGCCTCCTAAGACATAAGGAAGGCTATTTGAAGACTTGATCGTAGAAAGTAGACCTGGCTGAATGTAATGGTCTTTAAACAGATCGACTGTTAGACCTTCTTCTGCATGCACATAGTCGATTGATTCTAATTCTTCAAGCTCCATCCACCATACGGTGGATTGCTCTTCTGCTGGAGTGTACTTTCCATGTGCAACACGTACCACTTGAATTCGCAATCTGCCATTTTCAATAGCTACCTCCTCAGCCAAGCGTTCCGCTTGTTCGACAAAGAACTCAGGAGTGAAATCCATAGAAATTGGCATTCGAAGAATTCGCATTCCAGCCATCAATCTAAAATAGTGGTCTTCCATAAAAAAGAGCTTACCCTCTTGCATCTTAAGCGTCTCAAATACAGCGTCGCCATACATTGCGGCTCTTGCAATATCAGCACTAGGTAGGTCGGATTTTTCAATTATGACACCATTGTAATTGATCATAGGAACATCTTTTCAGTAAAATTAGGGCAAAAAAAATCCCTGCCAATAGGCAGGGATTATTAATACGTTGTGCGAACGTTTATTTAACGGTAATACGTCTTACTGCCGTGCCTCCACGAGACTCGATCTTCAAGATGTATACACCTGCACTCCAGCTAGAAAGGTCTAACTCTTCAACAGCCGTAAGTCCTGTCTCAGCAAAAACGATACGACCTGTGATGTCATAAGCCGTTAGAGCGTCAATAACTGCACCGTCCTCAGATTCAATATGTAGTAAACCTGAAGCTGGATTAGGATAGATGCTTAGCTCAAGAGTAACCTCTTGAATTCCCGCAGCTACACCTTCAGCTTGTAATACCGTTGCCATTCTAGGAACGATGAACGTCATCACAGTATCAATCCAAGCCATAGAAGTAGCCTTTACGTTTGGATTCGCTGGGTTCTGAGCAGCCATTGGATCATTTGCATCGTACCAGTTCCATGGAGCAGTATGAACAACCCACGGCATGGTAGCGCTCGCTGGTGGAATTTCGATCGTATAGAGACACTCTTCACTCGAAGGGTTCGTACTCTGTTGATCTACCCAAACTTGATCAGTATAATTTTCATTTAAGAAAATATCATTGTTACCCAACGCATTTGCATTTTTTATCGCTGCATATGAACCGGTTACGCTAACCACTGGGAAAAATTGCTGACCAATTGGTACATAAACCATACCTGTGTCATAAGGAGCAAAGAAATCATACTTACTATGAATACTTAACATTGGGATATCCCCAGCTTCTAGCCAAGCTCCATCTCCCAAGGCTCCACCCATATTGATAACCATCAATACATCATCTGGCATACCTGGGTGATTCTCGTAGTTACGTCCAGGGGCAGAGTAGTCCATCGTTGGAAGGCCACTTGCTGTAACACCGGTAACGGTAACCGCGCCACCGAAACCATCTATACCTCCTGCAAATGCAGTATCGATATAAGGGTCACCTATAGAAACTGATTGTCCAAACATTCCAATAGTATCTTGGTAAGCAAATTTGCTAGGACCAGCTACTTCAGAGTGCTTGTCAATAGTTGCATATGCAAAAGTCAGATAACCACCTGAACCTTGCCCAACCATAATCGTGTTACTCGCATTAATTCCGTAAGGATTTCCTGCGCCAACTTGTGTCAAGTTGAGGTAACGGACCAAACTTTTAGCATCCTGGATAGAGTAATATACAGCGAGAAGGTTCGTACCTCTTCTTAAGTCTAAATTAGTGCTATTAGCTAGCCAACCTAAACGATAAGATGCTGCGATACTTACGTAGCCCATTCTTGCAAAACGGGTACACATTTCAACTACTGCACTATCCTCTTTTGTACCTAGTGGTGATCCATTTATACCCTTAGGTAAGAAAGACCCTGTGTGCCATACAATAACGACAGGACGGTTAGTTACTGTATCTACAGCCGGTGAAGGCATATAAAAATCAGCATACAATGGTTGAATATTGGTTCCACCTAAAAGAGCAGAATCAATGTATGGGTTGTAATTCACCCCATAGGCAACGTTAGACGATTTTACAACGTCTGTTGCACTGAAGATTGGCGTAGTATAACGTTGTGCAAACGCGCTACTAGAAATCAAAAGTGCAAAAACAAAAAGTGTAAACTTTTTCATAGGCATTTTAATAAAAAGGAAGATTAATTAACTTGAATACTCAGATAGGCCAACCTTCCAACCAAAGGCCCTCCGAATACTTGATATACTTTATTGTTCAATACATTACTCGCACCTATTTTATAGGTTACGTTCACTTTCTTATTGTTTCTGGTATATACTCTGTTCAATGAGGTTTGGGCATCCATTAACCCATAGGAAGGTATACTCCCTGTAAATTGAGGTGAACCTTCAAACACAAACCCTTGAACCCACTTATAGTTGATTCCAGCCCCTAGCAATTTACTCTTGTCATTACCTATCGGGTAATTCCTAAAATTCCAGCCTAAATTGAATTTATGCTCTGGTGTATTAAATGCAGGTACAATAGGATCGTTAACATCCGAAGTCAATTTATTCCAGCTATAATTTCCGGACAATGCTTGATAATCTCCAAAGAACGTGTTCAGACCAATAGAAAATCCTTGAGTGGTTACTTGTTCTGTCGCGTTAGCTGCGATTCTGTATGCTTGAACCGATTTTAAACGATCAATTGCCGTAGTACCTTCTTCAATTCTTGCTCCTATGATATATCCAATAAAGTCGTTGTAGTTGCTATAGTAGTAGTTTGCATCCAAAAATAAACGTTTCCAAAGCGTGGCCCTGTAACCGACCTCTGCTGTACGCACTCGTTCAGGACTAATTCCATCCACATTAAAATAACCAAAATCGTGTTGCAGGCGTTGAGTAGCTGGTTTATCTAGATATTCTTGAATATTTCCTATGGTTACTAGACTGTCAAAACCATTAAGATTGCCTAATAAAACTGCACGTCCCACATTGTAATTTAAGTACTGGTCTGCTAGTGTAGGGTTACGAATAGCACTTGAAACACTAAATCTTAGTGTTTGGTCTTCATTTAACTTATAGACCACTGATGCAGCAGGTGATACCAACGGTTTGAAATTTTGATTCTTATCCAAACGACCTGTGATACTGGTCTTCAGACGTTCATCCATAAATAAATGCTCCCATCCTCCATAAATGCCTGCTTCATAATTTCGTATCACAGTACCGGCGGTATCCGAAAAGATGGTTCCAGCGCTGTTTGGCCTATATAACCTAACGTTGCCACCTACTCTATAAGTACCTCTCTCTGTTGTAAAAGTGCGTTCTCCTTGACTGTGATATAAAGCAGACTTATCATAAAATCTACTACCACCATCTGTAAATAGGGACGAAGTAATATGCGTCTTCAACTCTTCAAATTCGGAAGTACCAGGAGTTAGATAGTTTTTTACCGGGAAACCGTATACTGCCTCCATGAAATTCATCACTGTGCTGTTCGTAGAATCATGCAGCGTATTGAAGAAATCTAGGTTAGCGTTAATCACGACATTCATCGAATCTTCAAAAGCCGCGACTGGAAGTGAATTAGGAGGACATGATGGTAAAGCGCGAACTTGAGGTCTACTAAAAATACTCCACATGGTTCGGTATTGGTTGCTGTAAAACTGATCAGAAACTATACTATCCTGCATTCTTAGCGCAGTGAAGTAGGCATCGTAACTATTCCCTGCATCTTCATGTGTCGCATAAGTCCGCCAAAACCACTTCCCTTCATTGCGTAGCTCCAGTCTATTTTGAAGGAACAAAATATCTTTTAAGCTATATCTATTGTCACCTTGGTAAACGGTGGTTCCCGCACCAAAATTAACCGCATAGATTCCTGTTATGTTTTCCGTGAATTTGTAATGAAGCGCCGTTGTAAGTTTAATGTTCTCTGTGTTGTAATCTACCAAATAGCGCTCTTCAATACCCGGGCGGTGATACTTGCCTAAACCTGCGTAGTACTTAACGTCTCCACCAGCATCCCAATAATCTTCATCACCGTAGCGATTAACCGCATCATAACCGCCAGGGTTTGATGAGCTGCTTGCACTACCCTCTGTAGCATCCATATTACGGGCTTCCCAATCATCAGCTCTGAGGGCAAAAAGATTGATCTTGTACGCGAACTTTTCATTTACTTTATCAGCCCACCTTACAGAAAGTTCAGTAAGATTACGCTCTCCTACCTTGATTACTGAGCTTATACCCGTAAACTTAAATGGATCCTTAGTTTGCATGGAAATCACTCCGTTAAAGGCACTAGGACCATAGAATGCAGTACTTGCACCAGCAATAACATCTACGGAAACTATATCTAAATCTGGTGCACCTAAGAAATTTCCTAACGAAAAGTTCAAACCAGGACTCTGGTTGTCCACACCGTCAATTAATTGAAGACTTCTTACTGGAGAGGTCGAATTAAATCCACGTGTATTAATTATTTTAAAACCGATACTTGCTGAGGTAAGATCAACCCCTTTCAGCGTACCCAAATGGTCGTAAAAACTAACACTGGGGCTTTCTTTAATGGCCAACGCATCCATACTCTCTACAGTCAGTGCACTTTTCTGCTGTTGTGCACTCAACCGTTGTTGAACAACACTTACTTCTTTTAACACATTTCTATCAGGAACAAGTACAGTGATTACTTTTAAAGATGATGGAATACGTACTTTTTGGGACTTAAAGCCCATCGAAGTAATTTCAATTACCACAGGAGTGGATTTTATATCTATGGACCAATTGCCATCAAAATCAGTTACTGTTCCTATGTTACTCTGTTTTCCATTGACTAGCAAACGAACTGATGCCCCTATAATAGGCTCTTTTTTGTCGTCAATGATAGAACCACTAATCTGTGCGTTCACCTGAACGACAAAAAACAAACTGAGAATAACTAAAACTTTATTCATAGAGTATGAAATTAGGTATATCCTGCAAATTAATGCGTGTAGAAGACCATTAATTTCACACACTATGACTGTGCTCGTCTTAATCTATCATTAATAGCCATTCCTAATCCTACCTCAGGTAACTCATGTGCCCATATTACGTCTATATGGGTCTTGTCAAAAGAGCGTAATGCATGAAATAATTTTGAAGCAATTTCAACTAAAACCACTTCCCTACTAAGATTAATAGCAAAATTAGCTTTGATTTCTTTTCCAGAATACAGCAGTCCTATACGATCCGTATCGGTAGTGTTAAACTCGCTCAACAATTCCGAGTAGGACCTAAATAGTCTCAATGAAATACCAGGATTATAGTGAGATGTTAACATTCCTGGTGCATGAGGTGTTGAAGAGCTTGTTTGAAAGGGCAATTCTCCCAACACTTCAGTCAGCTCCTCATAAGGCAAACCACCCAGACGCAAAACTTTTGGGGTATCCCCGGAAAGATCAATGATTGTGCTTTCTATTCCGACATCGCAGGCTCCTCCATCCAATACTGCATCAATACGGGATCCTAAAAATTCTTCTACATGTGCAGCCGTTGTAGGTGATGTATAGCCAAAGGGGTTTGCACTAGGGGCAGCTATACATAATCCGCTTTGCTTGAGTAACTCTAGAGCAATAGGATGATTTGGAATTCTTATCGCCACTGTGGGATGTCCACTGGTTACTAAATCAGGGACAACACTTTTCTTCGGTACCACCAAAGTCAAGGGTCCTGGACTAAATTTCTCCAAAAGAAAAATTGCTAATTCGTTTAAGTAGGCAATGCTGTGTGCTTGTTCTATACTAGAAACATGGACAATGAGTGGATCAAACCTTGGTCGGTTTTTTGCTGCGAAAATTTTAGCTACAGCCTGTATGTTGAGTGCATCTCCCCCTAAGCCATAAACAGTTTCTGTTGGAATGGCCACTATTCCACCTTCCTTAAGTAAGACAACTGCTTTAGATATGTCTGTAATTATGGGCATTAAGGGATCTGTAAATACTTATGCGTTTGAAGGCTCACTTTCCATTTAGGATGCTTCATTACATAATCTACTATATGTGGCATCATAACGTCCCTTTTACTCCATTCAGGTTGTAAAAACAATTCACAATCTGGACCAACTAAAGCAGCATGTTCTTCAGCCCAATCCAAATCGTTTAGGTTAAAAACAATCATTTTTAATTCATGTGCAGCTGGGTAAAAATCTTTCTTTGGAGGAGCGGTTTTCTTTGGACTTAAACAGATCCAATCCCAGTTACCTGTTAACGGGTAGGCGCCTGAAGTTTCTAAATGAACCGTCATTCCTTCACTTTTCAGCATCGATACAAGAGGTTCCATATTCCAGGTTAGAGGCTCACCTCCAGTAACTACAATGGTCTCACTACACTTTTTAGCATTCGCTACAATTTCCGATATTCCAGTAGGCGGATGGGTGTCTGGATTCCAACTTTCTTTCACGTCGCACCAGTGACAACCTACATCACAACCACCTATTCTAATAAAATAGGCTGCCTTACCAGAATGATAACCTTCTCCTTGAATAGTATAAAATTCCTCCATTAAAGGCAAGACGGTACCTGCTTTTATATCGGTTTTATCAAAGCTTTTTGATGTAGTTATGTCCTTCACTTATTCACTTAGTTCAGTTACTCTCATAGTATTCATCATTAAGGCTGCTCTTGTCATTGGGCCCACTCCACCTGGAACAGGAGTAATGAAGCTACATTTAGAAGCAACAGCCTCATAATCGACATCACCAAGAAGCCTAAATCCACTTTTTTTCGACGAATCTTCTACTCTGGTAATGCCCACATCGATAATACAAGCGCCTTGTTTGACCATGTCAGCTTTTACAAAAGAAGGGCGACCTAAAGCAGCGACAATGATATCAGCCTTCTGGCAGATCTCTTTGAGGTCTCTTGTTCCACTATGGCAGAGTGTAACGGTACAATTACCAGGGTAATTATGCTGACTTAAAAGAATAGACATCGGTGAACCCACAATATGTGAACGTCCAATTACAACACAGTTCTTGCCATCAGTAGGCACGTCATACCTTCGCAATAACTCAACTATTCCTTGCGGCGTTGCAGGAACATAGGTAGGTAAATTAAGTGTCATTTTTCCCACGTTTTCAGGGTGGAAACCATCGACATCCTTTTTAGGATCTACAGCAAGCAGAATATTAGTTTCGTTTATATGGTCTGGCAGTGGTAATTGAACAATATATCCATCGACGTCTTCATCCTTATTGAGCTTAGCAATAGCTTTCAAAAGTTCCTTTTCCGTTGTTTCTGAAGGGAGCTTTATGAGGGTAGAACCAAACCCTACTTCTTCACAGTCTCTGACTTTAGCATTAACATAGGTCTTTGAAGCACCATCTTCACCAACTAGTATAGCGGCAAGATGTGGTACTTTTTTACCTGCTAATTTTAATGACTTCACCTTCTCAGCTAACTCTTGTCTGATGATCGAGGAGGTCAACTTCCCATCTAATACTACCATATCATTTGTCTTAACGCATGCCTTTCATCATGTCCATCATTCCACGACGTCCACCACCACTTTGCATCATTTTCATCATTTTTCGCATATCAGTAAACTGCTTTAAGAGACTATTTACGTCTTGAACAGTTCTTCCCGCACCCGTAGCAATTCTTTTACGACGTGAGCCGTTTATAATATCTGGATTTTGACGTTCACTTAAGGTCATAGAATTAATCATCGCTTCAATGTGCTTAAAGGCATCATCATCTATATCAACGTTCTTCATGGCTTTACCCATTCCAGGGATCATACCTAGAAGATCTTTCATATTCCCCATTTTTTTGATCTGCTGAATCTGCTCCATAAAATCATCAAAACCGAATGCATCTTGAGCAATTTTCTTGCTCATTTGACGCGCGTTCTCTTCATCGAATTGCTCTTGAGCACGTTCAACAAGCGATACAACATCGCCCATGCCTAGAATTCGATCTGCCATTCGATCAGGATAGAATACGTCTAACGCCTCCATTTTCTCCCCTGTACCAATGAATTTGATGGGCTTGTCGACAATAGACTTAATCGTCAATGCGGCACCACCACGTGTATCACCATCAAGTTTAGTGAGAATTACTCCGTCAAAGTTCAACAAGTCGTTGAAAGCCTTCGCTGTGTTCACTGCATCTTGGCCTGTCATGGAATCCACTACAAACAAAGTCTCTGATGGCTTGATGGCTTGATGAATATTACCAATCTCCGCCATCATCGCTTCGTCAACGGCCAGGCGACCAGCCGTATCAACGATGACCACGTTAAACCCGTTTGACTTTGCGTGAACTACGGCGTTCGCAGCGATACTTACTGGATCTAGGTTACCGACTTCCGTATATACTTCAATACCGAGCTGTTCACCTAATACCTGAAGTTGATTTACAGCTGCAGGACGATAAACATCACAGGCAACAAGAAGAGGATTTTTCGTGTTTTTCTTCTTTAAGAAATTGGCCAACTTAGCACTATGGGTAGTCTTACCAGAGCCTTGCAGACCAGCCATGAGTATCACAGATGGTGAACCAGTAAGGTTTAAGCCTTCTGCCTTACCTCCCATGAGTTCAGCCATTTCATCTCGGACAATCTTAACCATAGCTTGACCCGGCTTAACAGCCGTAATCACGCCAGAACCAATAGCCTTGTCCTTTATCGCATTAGTGAAGTCCTTGGCAATTTTAAAACTGACATCAGCTTCTACTAACGCACGGCGAATCTGCTTAACGCTGTCGGCAATGTTAAGCTCGGTAATCTTATGATTTCCCTTTAATACTTCAAAGGCTCCTTCGAGCCTGTCACTTAAACTTTCAAACATGGTATTATACGTTTGGAATATTCTCTAATGTAGCCAAAAAGAAGGTCCAGCTTTTCTGAACTGAACTTACCTGACATTTTTCGTCTGGACTATGAGCACCTCGGATATTCGGACCAAAAGAAATAAGTTCCATGTCTGGATAATTGGTTCCTAGAATACCACATTCTAAACCTGCATGACAAGCGTTTATATTTGGCTCTTCCTTAAATAATTCACGGTATAACCCGCTCATTGTGGTCAATATATTGCTCTTAGGATTAGGTGCCCATCCCGGATAATTTCCTCCTAGTTCAACCTGACAGCCTATGGATTCAAAATTGCGCACAATAGCTCTGGCTAAGTCCATTTTCTCAGTCTCTACTGAACTACGGGTTAAACATTGTACTGTAAGTACGCCGTCTTTTAGTTCGACGCGAGCAGTGTTGTTGGAGGTTTGAACCAATCCGTTAATATCTGGGGACATGCGATAAATACCATTTGGATTTGCATAAATCGCGGTAATTACAGATTCCTGAACCTCTAAAGGAAGGACCTCGGAAGGAACATCAATTTCTTCCCATACCAGCTCTAAATCAGGATCTGTTGTGGCATGCTCTTTTATCAATTCAGCAGCAACTTGATGCAGTAACTTTTCAAAAGCATTGACATGATCCTCATGAACCACCACTTCTGCAAGGCTTTCTCGTGGGATTGCATTGCGGAGACTCCCACCATCAATAGACGCTACACGAATCATTACACCCGCCCTGTCAAGAATTCTGTTCATTAATTTATTAGCATTGCCTAGACCCTTATGAATGTCCATACCACTATGTCCACCGCTAAGACCCTTAAGAATCAATTCAAATCCTTTGCTTTTTAAGGAAGCGTCCACCATACTTATCGTACGGGTAGCCGTCACATCAATTCCACCAGCGCAACCTATCGTTAATTCGTCATCATCCTCTGTATCTATGTTCAAGAGAATTTTGCCAGATAGCATGCCCCCTTTAAGCTCTAATGCGCCGGTCATTCCTGTTTCCTCATCAATAGTAAATAGCGCCTCAATAGCAGGATGAGGAAGGTCTGATGATGCTAAGACTGCCATGATAAATGCAACCCCCATTCCGTTGTCAGAACCTAGAGTTGTACCGTTAGCTTTAACCCAATCACCGTCGACATACATGTCAATACCTTGGGTGTCAAAATCAAATTGTGTATCATTATTTTTTTGATGGACCATGTCTAAATGAGCCTGCATCACTACGGTTGTACGCTGCTCCATTCCTTGAGTAGCAGGCTTGCGAATAAAGACATTTCCTATATGATCAACTTCTGTTGGTAGGCCCAGCTTGTTTCCAAAGTCAACCATAAACTGAATCACGCGCTCTTCCTTTTTGGAAGGTCTTGGGACTTCATTTAAATCAGCGAAATGATTCCATACGGATTGAGGCTCTAATGCTCTTACTTCTTTACTCATATTACATTCTGTTTGGCACTTGGATTCCCAAGCAATTCATAGCCTTTTTAATTACCTCTCCCACGGAACGGCTTAAGGTTAATCTAAAAGCAACGGTATTATCATCTTCGGCCTTTAGTATACTGTTATTGTGATAAAAGCCATTATATTTTTTAACTAACTCATACGTATAGTTCGCTAGTTGCGCTGGAGAAAACGAAACCGATGCATGATTTATAACTTCCGGAAACTGTAACAAAAGTTTAATCAACGCGGTCTCTGAATCATTTACACTTACTTGCGACCATGCTACGTTTATATCATTTTCTCTCTTCTTCTGTAAGCTCTGTATTCGAGCGTATGTATATTGAATAAAAGGACCCGTATTCCCATTAAAATCTATACTGTCTGCTGGATTAAAGAGCATTCTCTTTTTAGGGTCCACTTTTAAAATAAAATACTTCAAAGCACCTAGACCTAAGGTATTAAACAATTCAGCTTGTTCTTGTTCGTTTAAACCTTCAATTTTTCCCAATTCTTTGGAAATTGATCCGGCGTCTCTTACCATACTGTCCATCAAATCATCCGCATCGACGACAGTGCCTTCTCTACTTTTCATTTTACCAGAAGGTAAGTCTACCATACCATAGCTAAGATGGTGAAGTTTTGAAGCCCACGCATAGTCTAATTTACTTAGAATCAGAAAGAGGACTCTAAAATGATAGTCCTGCTCATTACCTACAACATAGGTCATTCCTGTCGCGTCAAAATCTTTAAACCGCTGAATAGCAGTGCCTATATCCTGCGTCATGTAGACAGAAGTACCATCGCTTCTCAATACCAGTTTATGATCCAAGCCTTCATCCTCTAAATCAATCCAGACTGAACCGTCTTCCTTAACGTAGAATACGCCATTATCTAATCCCTTTCTGACATCATCTTTGCCAAGAATGTAGGTATTACTCTCGTAATAATTTTTATCAAAGGATACACCAAGTTTGTCATAGCTGACATCAAACCCTGTGTAAACCCATGCATTCATTTTCTTCCAAAGTGCAACCACTTCAGGATCGCCTTTTTCCCATTTGACCAACATGGATTGAGCGCGGAGCAAGGATGGTGCCTGCTTCTTTGCTTGGTCCTCTGTAATTCCGGTTGCGATTAATTCGGCTATTTCAGTCTTGTACACTTGATCGAACTTAACATAATACCTCCCTACAAGGTGATCGCCCTTGAGTCCAGAACTTTCGGGAGTCTCTCCATTGCCATAATCCAACCAGGCCAGCATAGATTTACAGATATGTATTCCACGATCGTTAATGATCTGAACTTTGGTGACCTCTACTCCATTTGCCTCAAGTATTTGACTTACTGCATATCCAAGGAGATTGTTGCGAATATGCCCTAAATGCAGTGGCTTATTGGTGTTAGGAGAACTGTACTCTACGATATACTTTCCCTTAGAATTTTTCTCTGGAAGCCCTAATTGTGGATCTTCTGAAAATGAATGAAAAGAGGAAACATATGTACTTCTATCTAAAGATAAATTTAAAAAACCCTTCACCACGTTGAACGCTGAAACAGCTCCCTTACTCAACAGTAACGCTCCTATTTCTTGAGCAACTGCCTCTGGCGATTTTTTAGCTACACGTACAAAAGGGAAAACTACTAGTGTAAGATCTCCTACGAATTCTTTTCTAGTCTCTTGTAAATCAGGAGTCGAGTCTACATCGTAAAGCTCCCGTATTACTTCTGAAATATTTAGTTCTAAACTCATGAATTCACTTGTTTCGGCAAATATATCTCAGCGAGCATGCAACGCGCACTACCACCGCCAAGAGTTTCAATAGTTGTGAGATCTGTGTGAAGCAACTGATGATCCTGTTGCATTCGTTTTTTCTGTTCGTGGGTAAGCGCATGGAATGCGCTCGTGCTCATTACCAAATGTAGAGCGTCTTGTGCACCTTTTACCAGAAGCATATTTCCTGCAAATTGATGCTTTTGCTCCTTCGTTATTTCAATAATTTCCTTACCGCTGGAATGGATTCGTTCTTCCACCATTTTACGCTCCATCTCATTGTCGATAGCCTCAAGACAAAGTAATGCATAAGTATCTGTAATACACATCATTACATTAGTGTGATAGATCGGTTGACGTCCCTCAGGCGTATCTTGAAAAGCACCAAAGACCATAGGAGTGTAACCTAAGTCTTCACAAACTTGACCAAGCAGAAATTCATCAGCCCTTTGACTACGAGCCATGTAAGCGGTCTTGTCGTCATGATCGAAAATGATAGAGCCTGTGCCCTCCAAGTAAATATTCTCTACTTCGGCATCGGAGTAATCTACGGTAGCCTGAACGTCAAATCCAAAATCACTTAAGATGCCGTGAATATTTTCTAAACGTTCCAATCTCCTGTTTTGCGCTTTCATCGGATAAAGTAATACGCGAGAGTCAGCATGCATACTGATCCAATTGTTTGGAAAAATGCTATCCGGAGTATGCGGTTCTACAACATCCTGTATGACATAGGTTTCTACACCTATTCCTGTCAATTTATCTACAAATCTGTCAAACTCAATCTGTGCCTTTTCATTCGCTCCTTTTGCTGTGGCACCCTGTTTTTGATAAAAATTATCAACCGCAGTCTCGGCGTTCATTGCGAAGCGCACAGGTCGGATCATTAAAAGCGTATTTGTAGCATTTTTTGTCATTTAATCTCTTTTTAGGGGCATGGTACTGCAGCGCAAAAGACCACCCATCTTAACAATCTCGCTGTAAGGGACTTTAAATACTTCCATACCTTTTAAGGTTAACCAATCTACTAAGGATATAAAAGTATCCGCAACAATTACTTGGGTAGGGCTTACGCTAAACACATTTGTAGTGAGCGCATAAGCCTCTTCCTTCGAGCATTCGTATACATTCTCAGTACCGAAAAAGGACTTGATCCAATCTACGTCGTCTTGATTTTTAAATAAATGTGGTGCTAAAAGAGCGCCGCAACCAACCGGTTGAAAAGCACAATCTAAATGTAGCGATCCTTTTCTAGGATCAACATCGCTCTTCAATAACTCGAATCCTTTAAACACTTTTCCCGGAAATTCATCTGATAAATAATTTAAACCCGGATAATTAGTCCTTGATGTCTTGTGAGTTTGAAAAGCTTCGTCATTACTTACGCCGATAAAGACATAGTGGTTGTGCACGATGACATCACCTCCCTCAGCGTAACAGCCAGAAGGCATCCTAATGATATTAGACGACGGAATATTCCCTTCTATAAGCGCCATAGCCGTGACCTCCTTCGCACGGTCTTCAATAACGTTTGGAAGTACAAATTGATCCTCAATCACGAAAGCTACATCTCGAGCAAAAACTTGATTCAATGCCGGAATACTTTCCGGCCTCAATACTTCTACATTCAATTCCTCTAGAATCTCTATGAAGCCCTTCATCTCATCCCTACATGATTCTTCCTTGGGATAAGTGTTGTTCAAAACAGACTCAGCGCTTCGAGGATCGTAACAATCCTCCCAAGCAGGTATTCCACCCATATCGCGAGCAACACCCACAACGACAGTTTTGAGCGTGCCAAATTCGTTTTGTATATCCGGTTGAATTTGCATGACTTTATATTAAAAAGCAAAAATAGCGGTAAATGTGTTGATAACGCTATAAAGACAGGGTACTTTACTAACCAATACCTACTTATTTTTGATAGAATAAGTCTAGCTCGAGCATGGCCAAAAAAACTGTATCAAAATCCAAGTCAGCACCGTCCAAGTGGAAATCCATTTTAGGACAGGTAAGTCAGAACACCAAAGAGTTTACGAACGATCCTACTGCGAAATTATTCAGTATTCTGCTGTTGTTTCTACTGGGATTCTTTTCCTTTATTGCATTGATCAGCTTTATCGGAAATTGGCCGCAAGATTACAGTTTATCCACAACGGACTCCTTGAAAATTATTCACTTAG